>Ga0182027_10007417_pt1 | contig 16152 bp, 11 predicted proteins | sample 712E1DmetaG_FD_121300 | JGI IMG/M metagenome (GOLD analysis project Ga0182027, IMG submission 121300) | Permafrost microbial communities from Stordalen Mire, Sweden - 712E1D metaG (Illumina Assembly) | ecosystem: Environmental > Terrestrial > Soil > Wetlands > Permafrost | place: Sweden...
AGGAATGCCAGCATTCAAGTCAATACTCAAAACTTCTGTTTGAATAGTCTCAAAACAATAAAGCCTTGTAACTTTTTACGTTACAAGGCTTTAATTAGAGCTGGCGGCCGGACTCGAACCGGCGACTTGCTGATTACAAATCAGACTGCATCTTGCTAATGCAGTCAAATTTCAAATCGTTTTAAACCATCGTTCAATAAAACGTTAATTACATCGTAAACTAAATATAATTGACCATTAATATCAATATGTAGATTGGTAATTTCTTTATTTATCATTTACTTAAATTTTTATTAATTCCGCCGAAAACTGATCGATCCATCAATAGTGGTTAGCGCAGTTGGTTGTAGTTTGTTACTTCCATCATGAACTAAATAGCTCCACATAACAGCACACCTTTGATATGGGTGCTATTCTCATACAGTCTTGCCGCGCTCTCTACGAAATTGATAGAACCTGTTTTGCAATTGCCTAGACGGTGGCAACTCTCTCATATGCCTCAACAGCCTTCTCAAATGGAACTACCTCAATTGATAAAACTGAAGGCGGTCCGAACTTACTAAATCTTAATACTTTCAAAACTGTAATCTCCTTATTGACATAATGCCGGCAATGATTCAAAGAATCGGTTTAACCGTAAAATCAACAAGAGGGATTAAGCAGGAAGAAGGCACCGGTTTAGGGCTAATGATCTGCAAGGAAATGGTAGAACGGCAGGGAGGAACAATTTCGGTTAAAAGTGAAGTTGGAAAAGGTACGGATATTATATTTACACTGCCGAAAGCGGTATAAGTTATTTTTAAAACTATACCTGCAAGTTAAAATATAAAAATAAAAAACCTACTTTATTTAAGTCAGGAAATAATCCGGACATATAGAATACAAATCCGCAGGATAGTTAAAACCGAATCTGTTCTGGTTAAAGGCTGTCAATAATCATATTTGACAGCCGTCTGTAAATCATTCTTTCGATATGACGGTATACTGTCCCCGGCGGTTGATGTCCCGCGAAACGCCTGGGAGCACTATATGCGCCCGGATACCGGCAGGGAGCATAACCCTAACTGTGAGGCGACTTTTTTGGCGAAAGGCTTTTACGTAAATTATTCCATGCGGGGTTGGAATATTGCCTTCCATCCATTTTAAGTCACACAGGTTTGGCTGTATGTTTACATTGTCATAACCGGCTGAAGTTGGACGCACTCCCAGTATGTGTTCGGTTAAAAATGAAGTTGGGCCGGACGACCACCCGTGGCTCAAGCTGACATAATTCAACCTGTCAATTACCCAGTTAAAGTCGCGCGGCCAGGACGGGTCGAACATTTCCCACCATGCAGATGTACCGCGTGAGAGCATATCGCCCCAATAATTCCGCAAGAGGTTAAGGGCATCCTGATACTCATGGAGTTTATCCATAGCAGAAAGGACAAAGTAACCATAGTATGGAGACATTACTTCGCTGTCACTTAGCGTTGTTCCTTTGGGCACTATCCATGCGGGACTTCCCGGCTTAATGATACGGGAGTATATTATGGAATCCTGCTGCTGCGCTGCTACATCAGAGAGTATTGCCATCACGTTTTCCTGAAGACGCTCACTAAAGGAGCCAATTTGAGCATCATAAAGATTAGATCGAGCTGCCTGAATAAGTTGACTTTCCCATTGTGCGAAACGTTCGGAATTTGTTTTGTCCCCTAGTTGATCAAGGAGGTAAATGGCTTGCCGCACTCCAAGAATTATATAAAGATCGGTGGTGGCGCGTGTAAGCGGGCCGTCTATTATAAAATCCGGAGACCAGTCACAATAATCCCACGCTTTATGCGGATTGTTGAAAAGATTATTGTTATCGAAATCGGTCTTTAAATACTCAAGAAGTGAGATAATCTTTGCGTGCTGACGCGATAAAAGGGCTTTATCCCCTTGATGGAGGTAATAATCCACAAGGATGCAGAACCAAGCTGCCGAGTACCCGGGAATTGAGTTAACTTCACTAATGGGAAGTTCAGTATCAGGGCGGCCTCCCTGTGCCTGATCCCGTACACGTTCGATTGAACGTTCCATTAAAAAGCGATCGCCAAAAGCAACGTTAATTGTCTGACCGCTAACCTGCATGTCTCCTATCCAGAGGCCCCGATCGCGTTTTGGTGCATCCCAAATATCTTCCTGCATGCATAGATGCGCAGTGTACGCACCTGTATACCAAATCCGTGTAAGAAGTGAATCGGAGCAGTTGAAAGATCCCTTGTATTGAACCGGATAGTATTTGAAGTCGCAAAGGACCTTTGTTATATTCAGAGGCGTGGATCCATTATATTGAATCGCGGCATAACGAAAAGCCGTATAGGGAGTTGATGCCAGCCGGGTTCCATGTAGTGTAAGTGAAAAAGGGCCGTGATTATCCAGAGAAGGTTCCTCATGATTACATTCCTGGACGGATTCACCAGTTGTTACAATAACGTTTACTCCTTGTGTTCCGCAAACCTGTAAGCGTCCTGACAATTCCTGTCCGAAGTCAAAAAGTAAAACATGCTTTGTGTTGTCCGGTTCCGAACCAGGATAAATTACTGCATGGCCATTCTTGCGGCCGGCCAAAGTTTCGGCGCCGGTGATTTGACGTTTACCAGATAAGACAGTGACTTTCTTTGGGGAGATGGGAATATGTGCAAGATACTCCTGATCAATACCTTTTCCCGGCCAGTCTACCAGTCTGTCTCCCCAGGAACCGGAACCGTAAGGTGCAATCACGGTTACATTCTTCCATGAGAAATCATTGAAAGTAATAGTATTCCACAATTCAGGATGAGTTGGCTGATCCAGGACTTTCCACGATTCATCGGTAATAAGGCAAACGGATCCATTAACTTTCAGCATTGCCAGAATACCCGCTGCGTCTGCTTTATTTACTCCCCGGATGGAAATTACGTTCCTGCCTTTTTGTAAATAAGTATTTATACTGAATTGTTGGACATGAGTCCATACCAGATCGCCGGACGTATCGGTAGTAACGCCGATAAGATGTCCGTTGACCCAGGCAGCAAACCGGTCGTCTGCTGTAACATAAAGATCAGCAGAATGCGGCTTCATCTTCAGATTGAATGTTTTCCGCACGTAAATAGTTTGTGTATCGGAAGTATGTGCAGCCCAGATCCATTTTGCAATCAGCTCTAAGCTGTGTTTGGGCGCCGGTTTAGCCATACCATATGTTGGATCGATTGTAGGAGGACTGACCGGAAAAATTTTTTCCTGCTTTGATTGTGCAATAATATTTGAATTCCAGAAGATGGCGACAAAAATCGCAGAATGAAGAATGTATCGAAATAATTTAACAAGCCGGTATTTATATTGCATTCTTTTTCCCATTTATTTATTTCAAGTTGATCAATTCCTATCTGCTATTTAAAGCAGCCATAGTTCGCTATTCCGTTATGCACAATATAATTAAGCAGAAAAAAACATCAAATATTCACCGCCTTTTTTAACTATATATCCCGGACTGGCAATACTTGAATTATAAGTATTGGGAGTTGGTAAGAACGGTCTTATATCATAACGCTTAATCCATGGGCCTGTTACGGACTTACTTTCCGCTTTCATTGTTAAGTAAGGAAACGCAGGAATATAGTCAGGTATGGGTATAGTATGAGGAGTGCCCAAATAAAACATGTGCCACCTGGAACCATCAAAATAAACGGTACCATATGAAGCGGAAGCACAATCGTCACTACCTGAATCACCCAACTGTAAAACAGGTCCCTTTGCCAACCAGTTAACCAAATCTTTACTTACAGCCAAACAGGCAAGCCAGCCTTTTAATCCAGCGCCGTCATAATGCATATAGTAAGTACCTTTATATTTCCATATCCAAATATCGCGGGCACCTAAATAATCACAACTATCAGGGCCGTCTCCATGTTTGTAAACCACTCCCTGATCAACGGCTTCCAAACGATACTTCGCGGATGGCCTGTTATCGGAATAAGTTTTCACCTCATCAGCCGGTACAAGAGCCGATCCTTTAACACCGGATTTGGATATATTTTTCCCTTTACCTTGTTCATTAAATCCCAATGAATTTTGTTTGTTTACTTTAGAAATAAAATGATAATTGCCTGAACCAATTTCATAAACTGCCCTGCCGTTTTCAAGTTTTATAAATTTTACACCGTTATCTTTTGAAGTCTCATTTCCACTTTCTGTTACATCGCCTACTTTTTCAGCGGGAAGATAAATTGTGGCGGAAGTATTAGCAGGAATATTTATATCCCAGCTAAACTGATTGTTACTTTTATGCCATTCACTTTTAATGGGCCCATACATTGACAGATATGAAGCTTTAACAAACTTCAGACCGCCAGCCGGATAGGGTTTCATAATTATATGTTTGAATGCAGGGTTAGAAGGATCGGATTTAATCCCGGCAAGATCTTCATAGTACCATATAACAAGATCGCCAAGAAGCATAACATGATTGCCCGAATTCATTGCCGGGTCGGCCGTATTTCCATTCCACAGTTCCCAGATAGTTGTTGCACCGTGTTCAGCCATATATCCCCAGCTTGGGAAATCCTTATTAGCGGCAATCTTAAAAGCTAATTCCGGATTACCGTTATCAGTAAGAGTGCGCATAATCCATTGCCCACCCACTAATCCGGTACTTGTATGGCTTTTATAATCATGGATAGTTTTATAAACAAGATTATCAAAAACTTTACTTCTTATTTCTTCTAATGGTATATTGAAAAACAGTGCGAGAGCATTTGCAGTTACTGTATTATTTGCATAAAAAAGATTGTCTTTATTCAGGAACTTATTATTTACGGCATCCCTGACTTTATCAGCCAGCGATGCATATTCTTTTTCATCATCATTTTTATTAAGAAGGCGAGCATTATGTTCCATTAGTCGCAAACAATGATAGAAGTAAGCTGAACCGATAAAATCACCGGGAGTAACCCTGTCCGGATCTTTCGAGTGGATCAATTCCGGGTTTTCGGGCGGCATACACCAGTCACCATAAGTATCCTTTGGCAGTAGATAATCTTTCATATATTTATTGCGCATATAAAAAAGCCACTTTTTCATTGCATCATAATTGTCAGCGACTACTTTAATATTTCCGTATTGCCGGTAGATATTATCCGGAATTATGATAATTGATGAAGGCCAAGTCATATTATCACTATAAACCTGCCAATACGATGGAGCAACATCAGGAATGCTTCCGTTGTCTTTTTGAGCATCTGCAATGTCAGTCATCCATTTTGAATAAAGCGAATTATTGTTAAAAATAAAACTCTCTCCATAAGAATTCATTGATCTGTCACCAAGCCAGCCCATACGTTCATCCCGCTGCGGGCAATCGGTTGGTATACTGCGGTAATTTCCACGAATTCCCCAGTAAGCATTTTTATAATTTTCATTTAGAATAACATTTGAACTGCTGAAATTACCTATTGTTCTAATGTCATTATAAACAACCTTTCCTTCAATAGTATTTAAATCAGGCTTGCCCAGATACCCTGTCAATTCTACATATCTAAAACCGTGGTAAGTAAAACGCGGTTCCCATTTCTCCAATCCACCGCCTTTTGTAATGTAAATATCTGTTTGTTTTGCCGATCGGAGATTAGCAGTATACAATTCTCCATCTTGTTTCAATGTTTCAGCAAACCGCATTTCTATTTGAGTTCCTTTCTCTGCCTTCACTTTTAAAGATACCCATCCCACCATGTTTTGTCCCATATCAAAGATATAAACACCGGGTTTAATTTCTTCTACTGATTTGGGTTTCATGGTTTGCATAATCTTAATAGGTTCTATCATCTGAGCCGATAATTTTTCTGACGGATCTGCTACTATTTCTGCCTTTAACCATTTGGAATCATCATATCCTGATTTGTTCCATCCGGGCATTTCTTTTCCAGCATCGTAGACTTCACCATCATATTCATTGTTGGCTATGATTGGACCATCAGCAGTGAGTTTCCATGTTGTATCGCTGACAATGCTTTGAAATGTGTTATCGGTATATTCAATGTTTAAACGGAAGATCATTTTGGGAAAGCCATATGTTTCCATACCAATCGGATTTGTATGGCGCATTGCGAAAAAACGTCCATTACCGAGAATTACACCAATAACATTTTTACCGCTTAACAAATTATTGGTAACATCAAAAGTCGTGTAAAATGATCTTTTCGGATATTCCGATAAAGCCGGTGCAAGGACCTGGTTGCCGATTTTCTGACCGTTTGTATATAGTTCAAACAGGCCTAAACCGCATATATATGCTGTTGCACGTTTGATTGTTTTGTTCGTTTCAAATTCTTTTCTAAGCATACGCGCCGACAGGATTGTATATTCTGTATCCGGTTTATCATTTCCAACCGCTTTGTCAAGGCCAATCCAGTTTGCATTCCAATCAGTTTTATTTAATAATCCCATACTCCATTTTGCAGGCTGGCTCCATGATGATTCGTTACCTTTGCTATCCCAAATCTTAACTTTCCAAAAACACTGCATTTCAGAGGTTAATTGTTTGCCAGAATAATTTATATTAATACTTTGATCAGATAATATTTTTTTTGAATCCCACATGTCGCCATCATTCGCATTTAGCTTTGCCAGCGAGTTTGCAACTAATATCTGATAAGCAGTTTGTGATTGAGCTCTTTGCTGCGATTCAGAATACCAGCTTAATCTGGGAGATTCAACATCTATCCCTAAAGGATCAATAAGGTTTTCGCATTGCAAATATTTGGGGCGAAGGGTATCATTTATATTGTTTGAAGAAAATCCTGTAAGCAATGTTGCAAAAGACAATAATAAAATTGATAAAATATATTTTCTCACTTTATTTTCTCCTTTTTAGTTTGCATTTATAAAAAGATATAATTAGCAAATCTTTTCAAAAATAAAATTGTACTGCGATTAGTAATGTTAATCACTTTTGCCATATACAGCGGTAGTTGAATCTTCTGTCCGGGGCGCTGTCACCACTTGTACTAAGTGAAATTGGATCTTTTAGATCAACAGGGTTATCACACCAGTGAAAATCAAAAGTAAATGAGTTCCCTCCCTTCAACCCAATTAGTTTGCGCGGAACTGATAATTCAAGCTTTTTACCTTTGTAACGATAGTTTATCTTTCCAACATCAACCCAAGCTTTCTTTGTTGAATCATAACGCATTAGCATTGTGGTTCTATCATCTATCACTTTTTTATTTATAAGATAATCATAACCGTACCATCCGGTATTGGGATTTTTATCTGCATCTATAAACAGAAGCATCCAATTATTGCCAGTGTATGATGTTAGTGGCTCGTTTGTCTCTGCATAGAAATATACATTATCCTTGTCTACGGCTACTTTGCACGTTATTATATCGTTACGCCCCGTATTGTTTGTATAATGAAGACCGCCATAACCATCATAATCACGATGAAAGGTATCACCCTTTGAATCCCGGTATTCAATATTCATTTTATCCCAGTCGGTAAAATTACCATCTATCTTTATGCTGCAAAGCCCATTTAATATGGGTATCGGGCGCACTCCTTTATAACGCCGTATGTTTTCAACCATTTGCATATAGTAATTGTCTGTGTAACCACCCTTCATCGGCTGGATGCTGCGATTGAACTCAGCATTGTACTGATCCACAAAATAGTAATTGTTATTACGGCGCATGAAATGAGTGGTTTCTCCAGTATCACCCAGAAGGGCCGGTCGATCTTTAGGTGTATACTTACCGGCAGTCCATTCATTCCAATCATTGATATAAATAAAAAGCGGATCAGCTCTAATCGCTTCATTCCATCTATCTTGGAAATAAATTCCGTACGCTTCAGGATGTGCAACTTTTTCCCCTAACCAAGGTACATATGTTGATTCAGGCAAGTCATACTGATTCAATTGAGGCTCACCATTCTGCCTTGTCCAGGATTTACCTATTAGCCAATATGGATGCTGAGCCGGAGTTACAGCCGCTTCTTCTTTAGCTCCTTTATGAATTGAGACAAGATCGTAGGGATCCATAACCTTAACTTTTTCATCGCCCAAATCATATCCAAAACTCCAGTTGTCTTCTGTTCCGACGAAACGTTTTCCATTCCATTCGTAATATCCCCACCACATGTTTCGTAAAGTGAAGAAATTTTTAACATCTTTCGTATAATCCTTATAAAACTTTTCAGTATACTCGGGATCATTAAAATGAGGATTATTTTTATTTGTTAACGCCGTGCTATCATAATGCGAATTAGGATTATTTACTCCTCCCCCGTTTGCATCTATTTGCGGCATACCATTATAGAGCAACAAAGGCTTTTCATCCCAGTAAAACCAAAGATTTTTATATTTTCCTTTTTTGTATATATTATCGTATAGATCCTGTACAACCGTGATTGCTGCTCCGCCAAATGACCAGAAACAAAACTTCGGCACTTTATTACCCTCTTTTGTCATCTGTTCCATTACCTTAAAAATAACACTCCATTCATCCCAATAAGTTACTCCATTGGTAACATCAAAGATCATTACATCAACTCCCGCATTTGAAAGCATGGATATATCTTCCCTGATAATATACTCATCCTTGCTTAGAAAATAGCCGGATTCAGGTTCGCCCCAATGATAAGAACCTTCAGTCCAAAGCGGATTATAAGTATCCAGCCTGGCATTCGGATCAGCTTTAAGTATCTTTGTTACGTCAGCACTATAAGGACTTTTCATTTTATATGCCTGGTCACTGTGCCATGTAATATAAAATATTCCTACAATACGCCGGTGATCGTTCTTAACCGGCCCTACCTCCTCAGAAGTCGGTAATGTTCTTCCGAGTGCGTCTGTACCAACCCATGTATCGGGATATGTGTCTCTATAGTATTGCTCATTTACGGTTGTATCGGAACTTTTAATAAAAGGTCTATTTTGTTGTCCTTGAATATTTACAGAGTAAAGAATTATAAATGCTATAAAACAACTTAGTAATTTTTTTAATTCCATTAGTTTTAACTCCATATTGTAATTAAAATTTGAAAGGATATTAATAAAGGCAGGTTTATTCGCAAAGTTTTATTTCTACCTAAATTGAGCGATTTATTTTTGCGTATAAAAAACTATGCCACGAAAATCGTTTTTTGAAAGATTCACAGAGGCATTTTACTAAAATCTTAGATAAATCCATATTTTTAATCAAAAATATTTTATCGTTAATATTCTTCAACAAAGAATATCGATTTTTAGTAATAGACATCCCATCAACTGATTTTCTTTGAATTGAACTGCTCTTTTTCTTTTCTGAATTTCAAATGTTAAACTTGAATCGCCTGCTGCATCCGGCAGAGTTCCCATAACCTATAAATGTTCAGTCTTTCTTTGATTTCATTTGTAACTTTCTGTAGTCTCCATAGAAATAGCTTTTGGAGAATTTTTCGATAAATTTTATTCCCGATATTGTTATTCATCAGCTTCCGGAAAAATCTTTTCATTTGGTGCGATGAACTCATTGCTTCTTCTTGATTCTCTAACAGTGCGGTATAGCCGCTATCTTTTTTCCTATCATTAAAACTTTCCATACTCATATAAGTACCGTCAATAAAGTATGCAAGCATTTGTTTTATGAATTGATACAATGACAATCCTTTTGATGATATCCGTATATGCCCCAATTTTTTTCGGTAAGTTCATAAAACCCTATTTGTTCAACATAGCGGAGAAAGAATGCTAATCCGCCTCTCCCGGAAATTTTATCGTTGGTTATTTCAATTTTGCTAATTTGTTGTTGGTTTTTACGGCTGTTTTTTTGCATCTTTGTCTCACCTTTTGGGTTGTTTATTTTTGTTTTTTCATCATTACAAAGGTACTGTTTTTACAGTACTTTAAACACCCAAAAGGTCTTTTTTACGTGAGCTTATCGCTCAATTTAGGTGTCATATACATCTCGATAATTGTTTATCAATTATATTGTTATAATATTTTTTTTCAAACTCGCTGGTTCATAGACTTTCCCGAATATTACTTCAATAAAGTCATTTTTTTTATTAATGAATAATCACCTGATTGAAGCCGGTAGACATAAGTTCCCGAGGCAAACTTCGAAGCATTAAAATTTATGCTATAGCTACCCTGACTTTGTTCTTTATTAACCAAAGTAGCTATTTCTTTTCCCAATATGTTATACACTTTAACTGTAACCAGGCCATCCTTAGGTATGCTGTACTCAATCTCAGTTGATGGGTTGAAAGGATTTGGAAAATTTTGCAGCAACGACCAGCTCTCTGGTTGTTGAGATTTGGCTTTAATGCTCGCCGGCGATGCAAATCTTGCTTCTATCGATAAATAATATGCTATAACTCCCTGCACCGTTACACTATCGCCGATAAATGGAGCAATATGGTCATAACTGGCACCTATAAGGTAAATCCTGTTATCCGAAAAATCTATCCCTTCACTTATAAGTAAATTTATATACCCTTCCATATATTGTGTATAGTCATCATAACCGGGACTAAGAAAGTAAAAATTCTTGTTATGTGATAAACATGCGTTAATTAATTCTTTCACTCTTAAGCTGTCCAAATAAAGCGGGGACCGGTTTGGATAACACTCCAGGACGACGCCGGAAACCTGAGGATTATCTAAAGCTGTATCAACTGCAGCCGACCATCCATCTGTTTCATATGATCTTGCAAGAACTATAACACTTCCGCCATGTGTTGCAGCCTGCTGTACAATTTCTGACGAGTTAAGAATAGTACCCCCGATTCCCTGAGTTTCGCCAACATCAGGTGGTACAAAAGTTTCATTATAACACATAGAGGCATTCGTATATCCAGTAATACTTTTTATCCGGTCATAATCCGAATGAGCGTCTGGATTATCTTCTGTCACAACCCAACCCGGGCCCAAAGCTTTAAATACAGTAGCCCAACTGCCGTCGTCCAAATTGCTGTTTACTAATATTGCCCAAACCCCATCACATTTAAGATTGGAAACATATCTTACGTCACCCAATGGAAAGGTATTAAGGTCAACTAACACATGACAGGCATATATATAGTTTGTAAAAGTTAATAAAGAAGTTATTAAAACAAATATTGCGCATAATACTTTCAATTTCATCTTATAAACTTTCCTTTTCTTCGAAGATTAAATAACAAAAAGTCACTATCATAAAAGAAGAAACTTCTTTTATTATCCTTATTAATCTGCCCACATTTTCATTAGCAATTCAACCAGGTTATTTGCGTAGCACTTTTTCAGATTACTATGTTAATCCCCTAACTATTAAGTTTCTCGCTGCATTGTTTGATAACATAGTGATTGTTATGTGAGAGTTTTACCATGATTGGACTGGGCGGGATTTTAACTTCCCGCCTAACCCAATAATCATTGTCCAAGCTTGCCTGAAACTTATTTTAGAAGTGTCATCTTCTTTGTTAAAGAAAAACTACCGGATTGTATTCTATACATGTAAATTCCTGAAGCTAAACGGCTGGCGTTAAAATTTACAGTATAGTTTCCTGCCTGTTGCTGCTGGTTAACTAAAGTTGCAACTTCCTGCCCTAACATATTATATACCTTAAGAGTAACCTGGCCATCCTTAGGAATACTATATTTAATCTGAGTTGACGGGTTGAAAGGATTCGGATAGTTTTGCATCAATGAAAAACTTTTAGGCTGTTGATTTGTTTCTTTTATACTTGTTGGTGTTTGATTATTTGAATAGCAATAATTGAAACGGCGATCCGGAGCTGAATCTCCACTTATGGAAAATTCAGTTATATCATTCAGCTTTTGAATATTATCCGCCCAGTGAAAGTAAAATATAATATTATTTGCTGTTTGATTAATTAAATTACGCGGCACTTTAATTTCCATTTGATTACCCTTATAGCCATATTTCAAATCAGCAACCGGACTCCATGAAGAATCCTGAGGCTGCCATGCTGCCAGGGTTGTCACTGAATCCGATTTAATATTCAGATTGATAACATAATCATAACCTTCCCATCCGGTAGAATGGACTGTATCTGCATCAATAAATAACAGCATCCAGTTATTACCTGTATAAGGTGTTAATGCAGTATCCGTCTTCACATAAAAATAAATGTTACTGCTATCGTAAGTAACACGCGATTCAACTATATCATTGCGGCCAGTATTGTTTACATAGACTGCACTACTATCTACATTAGGATAATTACGATGAGCAACATCTCCGGCAGCATCAAGAAAAACAGGTTGAACATTTGGCCACGCGGAAAAACTGTTGTCCATTACAATTGTTGCAGGCGGTGTTGCTGCCTGCTGGGGATTCACTCCTTTGTATTTTCTAATATTACTTATCAACTGGTAATAATAGTCATCGGTATAGCCGCCCTGCATTGGTTCAATATCACGGTTGAATTCCATATTGAATTCATCTACAAAGTAGTAGGGATTTTGGGACGATAAAACTTTTCCCATAAAATAATAAACATCATACATAGATGTGTTTGTCCATGCGGCGGCAGTCAATTCATTCCAACCTGTTACAGTAATAATAGGAGGGTCAATATTTAAAGCGCTGGACCATAGGTCGCCAAAATACAAACCATATGGGGTATTCGGACTTACCCAATACTCATTATATGTCGGAACTTTATAACCGGCGGCAGGATTATAACTGGAACCTTGAAAATCCACACTACTAGTTGTCCACAAAGGCGCACCCATAGCTTTATTAACACAAACTTGCTCTACTACTCCATTATGGTAAGATGGCGTCTGGTTATAATAATCAAGGAACCTCCATTGATCGGTAGTCTCAGTTTGAAATGCCCACATTTGACGCCAGGTAAAGAAATTTTTTATTTCGGTACTATCGTATACTGTAGTTGATGGAATCTGAACAGCAACATGACCTGCTGTAGATTTGTTATGAATATTTGTCAGCGGGTCAACTGAGCCGTCTGTATAATAGATTCTGCTTACCCAGTTGGTATCACAGGGCACGCCATTTAAATAACTTGTAACCGGATCTCCGGAAACAACCCATCCCCATAAGCCTACTGTCAGAGTAGGGTTGCTAAACTCATAGTAATACTCTCCGGCAGGCAGTGGCGATGATAAAGTAATTTTATTCCAGGCATTATCTGGATAATTGACGAATGTTGTATCCGCAATGGGGGTACTTGCAACTGTGGCTGCATAAGTTGAATCCCAATTGTAAAGTTTCATGGTCAGATTGCCAACGTTGGCGCCCCAATCCGGGCAGGACACATCAATACCGGTGAATGAGGAATCCGCATTAAATTTTAGCCCGGCTGTATAATTATTATTAGGCAATACCACAGTAGGATCTGCAAGGATCAATGGTTTTCCGTCCCAATAAAACCATAGATCAGAATATAGATTTATTTTATACATGGTGCCGTATATCTCTTCTATTTTCGGTGCTGGATCTGCATTGAAAAAGAATACTATCCTGGGCACATTAATTCCCTGACTCTTCAACTCTTCAGAAATTTCACAATAAGTTGTAAGAGCTGTTGCATATTCGTCGAACTGATCATTAGTATAATCAAAAAAGACGAAATCAACACCTGCGTTGGCAAGCATCATTATATTTCTTCTTGTTACCCATGGATCTTCAGACCAATAATATCCGGCCTCCGGCTGACCCCAATAATAATTTAGTGTACCGGGTCCAACCCATTGAGGATTCTGGGGATTGGCGGCAAGTATTTGTGTAACATCACTTATAGGTGAATCAGGAATGTGCCCGTGCCAAAACCAGTAGAATACACCCACATATTTATTCGCACGTGGTTGTCCTACCTGGTTATAGGTTGGCAATGTTCGGCCCAGTGCATCAGTTGCGACCCAAGTCTCACCAAATGCTCTGTTTTGAGAAGAATTTTGAGCATACAGTAATCCCGGCTTAAATAAAATTAGTATAAATAAATTTAAAAGAATAAAATTGAAAAATTTTTTATCCATCATTGATTCTCCTTTTATTATGATGTAACTGAATTGATATATTAAAAAACTATTTTTGTATACAATAGAAAGAACATTCTATTTCCCGGTTTTGAAGTTTTTAATTTCTTGTTTTAGTAAATCAAGATAAAACAGGCCGAACTGTTCAGAAGGTTCTAAATCTTTGCTTATCTCCATACTTGGTTGTTCACCTTTAGTCCATTCATTCCATGAAACAACAAGTGCAACATTAACTCCAACGTTAATTGCTCTTTGCCATTGCTGCTTAAATGTTGCGCCTTTCAATCGTCCCTGAGCTTTCACGGCTTTTCTTGGTTGTGGATCCCCTTTACCATCGTCTCCACGCCAGGCAGCTACAATAGTCATGGCTTCCGGTTTACCATTATAAATAGAATAAGTCTGTTCTTCCCTATCCTCCCATGACCAATAGCCGTATTTACTAATTTTATTTTCATCAACAAGATAAGACTGCTGCATAATATAGCCTGTCATCCATCTTATTGTAAACCGGGGGTCATTCCATTCAGGAAGTCCATTGGTAAAAGGTGACGGCGTATTAACATAAATAATAAGCAGCGGCTTCCCCAGATAATTTTGATAAATCTTTTTGAATTCCGGCCGTGCAATATATTCGTTATATATCTGGTCAACTTTCTTTTGCAGTCGTCCGTCCTTAACCGCTTCGGGGCTGCCGGTTACTCCGGCCATAATACAGATCTTAGGGCACGACTTCATTTTACTGAATTCTTCAAAAAGAATTTTTGTTGATGATTCAATCATCTGAAAAACATTTTTCCCCTTTTTGATTGAAGGGTCATAGTTAATATTGTTTGACCAGTCAACAAATATGAAATCTACGCCGGCATCGGCAAGCCATTTGCCATGCTGCCGGATTACTTGCCTGTTATCCGAAGAATAAAAGCCCAATTCCGGTTCACCCCACACATTCTGCCAATGATCAGATTGATGCCATGTAGTGTATGCAAGTCCGACTAGTTTATCATTTGGTTTTTCCTGGGCATTATAAGGAACAATAAATATTAATATTACACTAATTGTTAGCAATAATTTATTTTGCATAATTTTTCTATGGATGTAAAGAATAATTAATTCTTACTCTTTAGATTGATAAATAAGTCAACTGCGATAATTCTCTTGAATATTCGACATCCTGCTTGAGAGGGATTTGCTAATATTTATTAACACTCAGTCTTATTTTAAAGGCATAGTAATGCAGTCTGATATTCAGAAGATTAAAACCAAAAGAAAGGCCAGACCCGGAGTGTTCAGGCAGTTTGATAGGGACATTTACAATCACTAATAAATTGGAGAAATGCTGCAAATGCTCCGTCAAACTCAAAAAAGGTTATTCCGCCCGTACTTTTCGCAAGACATTCATTACTATTGCCCGCCGCTGCAGAATGGATGCATCAGCAGTATCAGAGTTTGTAGGCCATGAACATTCATCTACAGCAGATCGGTTTTACAATAGCATTGATATGGAGTTGATGAAGGAAGAATTACGAAAGTTTAAACGACCGGAGATTGTTAATGCTAATAGCAATGTAGCACGGAAGTAATATGACAGAACAAATAGTAGAAGAATTGGACAAAATAAATGAAATTATTGATGTAAGAGAAAATTCAAAAAAAACTCAAAACACTTTGCTTTTGGGGTTTTTTGTGGGCTCGGAAGGACTTGAACCTCCGACCCGCTGATTATGAGTAATACTGCATCATTCAAATACAGTCAAATTTCAAATCTTTTTAAACCATCGTTCAGTAAATTGTTAATTACATCCTAAATTAAATATAATTAAGTATTAATATCAATATTTAGTTACGTAATTTTTTGTTTTCGGAAAAATTCAATTTAAGTTTCACTGGGATGGCCAAGCAATATAATTTTACCACCCTACCCTTCAAGTATTTTGAATCGGTATTTAGGCGTCCAGAATATGTGATAATCGCACCTATATATTACATTCCTTAATTTCTTAAATTCACTCATTTCTTAAAATTAGTAATTTTCTGGCTTAGCCTGTCGGCGACCAGATTATTCCCCAGATAAAAGGTAAAAAAGATCAAATGATTCCTCAGCTCTAGGGTCATCTTATTCCCCAGTTCCAGGTTCAGATGAATCCCCAGTTTCGGGTTCACATTAT
>Ga0182027_10007418_pt1 | contig 16151 bp, 19 predicted proteins | sample 712E1DmetaG_FD_121300 | JGI IMG/M metagenome (GOLD analysis project Ga0182027, IMG submission 121300) | Permafrost microbial communities from Stordalen Mire, Sweden - 712E1D metaG (Illumina Assembly) | ecosystem: Environmental > Terrestrial > Soil > Wetlands > Permafrost | place: Sweden...
CAAAACTAAGACAATTCGCAGGAATTCTGCGGAGAAGATTGCGAATAACAAAGACACACGCCCTGAAAAGCGCACAGTGTTTAGTTATAACTTAACAGTAGCAACTTTTCCGGAACCTTTATATATAATATTTATTCTTTGTCATCTTACTAATACTCTGAGGGTATATTTATGGCAAACACATCTGGCTTCAATGATTGGTACAAAGAAACTACGCTTAAGAAAGGTAATGAATGCTCAAGAATTCTTGCACAGTTAACTGCGCCCTCTTTAGAGAATCATCCTGATGTAAAATTTGTTAAGAGCGGCATGAATCATATTGCAGTTCTTATGCCTAGAAAAGATCATGTCTATTATGCATTCTCTGTTGCTGGAGATCCTCTTGAAAAAGATATGCAAATGTATGTTAAAAAATTAATAGAGAGAGGAGTAAATAGTTCATTAGCTCTTGGATTGACTCCATTAGGTTTTGCTGATGTTATTGATACAAGCAGGTCTGACCCTGAACTTGCAAGATTGATTGGAAATGTGATGGCTGAAGAATGTCATAAATATGAAAAGAAGTTTAATCATGGATTTGGAGTGTTTAATGGGGAGTACGCCGACCTTGGAGATAGAGTAACAGTTGATGCAAACATGAACATTACAATGATATGTTGCGTTGAAGATAAAGATTGGAGTAAATTCGATAAGAATAGATTATTCAAACATCTGGGCTCCAATAATATTATAGGATTTATTCCTGGCGATGATAACCTTATTTATACAAACTCTGATGGTGTAGGAACTAAACATATTCTGTATGATATTTTGGATTTGTTGCGTTCAGATATGAGTAGAAATTATTCAGGTGATTTAGCAGTATATGATAATCATGGAATGCAATTGGATGACCTTGTAAAACTTAATGCTAGAGCAATTATAACAAGCAACACTCTCGAGCATAATGGCATGCTTACTTATGAGCAAGGATTGGCGTTCCAAAGTCGTGCTGCTAGTATAATGTCAGAATTTAATGGAATTGGTATGATAAATATTCATGATGTTGGAGACAGATTAAGACCATATAAGCCAGGAATGTCTGCATGCAATTTAAGCGGCTCTGCTGTAAGTCTAATAAGTAAAAAGAATCTTGATCATCTTCCAACGCCTGTAGAAGGAAATTATCTTGTAGCATTAAGAAAAGCCGCAAGCAATGTAAAGGAATTGCCTAGTCGTGATGGCCCACGTTCAAATGGGATTTCGTTATTGAGAAGAATTCCAAAAGATGCATTTGGAGAAGATTGGTATTTGACTCCTGAAGGAAGAGAGATATTGGAATTCGCAACAACTCCTTCAGACATATTCTATCCATTGTTCAAGGAAGTTCTTGATGAAGGAGTTGCAACATCAGTATTCCACCTGAGCGGCGGAGCATATAATGAGAAGCTTGCAAGACCTCTTACTAAAGAAGGATTGCATGTAAAATTAGATAATCTTTGGCCAGTATCTGATATTGTTAGAAAAGTAATAGAGATATCCGGCATGCCGCCAAGTTCATTCTATAATAAATGGGTGATGAGCAATCCAGGATTTATATCTACAGATTATCCTGCGACAGTATCAGATGTTGCCAGAAAGCATGGCTATGTCATGAGAGTCGTCGGAAGATTGGAGAAATCCGACAAACCAGGAGTATCATTAAAAGCATATACAGGAGAAGATATATACTTTGATGGAAATTAAAATCTGAAAATAAGATTTAAGAAATAAAATATTTATTATTTATTTTTCTTTTTTATAATTTCTATTATCTCTACAATTCTATCTCATTCTCTTCGGATTCAACGAATGCCAAATGCTTGACATTATGCGCGCTGATTATGTCGTGCTGGATGCTCTTGAATTTTTCATTGATAATCAACTTCTTGACTTCATCTTTCAAACTCTTTCCAGCATCCTTCTTGCTCTTCCAGATATAACTATTCAACGAACTAATATCTTCAGTCGTCAATTTAACGTTTTCATGTATTTTCCACTGCTGTACAAATGTTTCGAAGTGTACGTCCTTGTTTCTCAATTCTTTATATACGCGATATGTTATCAATGGCAATACTGGCGCGAGCATCTTCAATAATGCATCCATTACATAATTTAATGTAAATATTGCTGCATGCTGCTGCTCTTTCGTATATTCATTATTTTGATTATATGCCCTATTCTTTACTAATTCCAGATATTGTGATGCAAATTCTTCCCATATGAAATGTCTGATGCTTACCATAGGATTATGAAAATCATAATGCGGATATTTTTCATGGCATTCCATCACTAATAAGTTAGCTTCGTTCAATGCCCATTTATCTAATTCAGTCAAATGGGGCTCGGCTTCAGCCATCGTCTTAAATTCTGATTCCTTGAACATTGCTATAAACTTTGAAACGTTCCATATCTTGCTTATTGTCTTTGCTGCGCCTTCAATCCTTTCAAATGAGCATCTGAAATCTGTTCTTTCAAGATTTCCTTCTAATGCAGCCCATAATCTGAATGGTTCTGCACCAAATTTATCGAGAACATCTTTTGGGTCAATGCCATTCCCTGAAGATTTTGACATCTTCTTGCCATTTTCATCGACAATATGATAATTAATCCATACATCATCAAAGATGCAGTGGCCTGTCAATAAGTAATCTTTTAATAAAGTATAATATAACCATGTCCTTGTAATCTCTTTGCCTTGTGGCCTCAATGAACATACTGAATTGTGTTTAAAGAATTCTATATCACGAGAATATTTCAATATATATAGTGGACTTATTGATGAATCGAACCATGTATCGAATACTCTCTCTTCGCCGCGGAATCCGCTGGAGCCACATTGCGGACATTCTTCTAATGGGCATTTGTCTTTCCATGGTTGATGATATATTCCTGTACCTTTTTCTGGAATGTAAATATATCCGCAATCTTGGCAGTACCATAATGGAATTTCAGTAGCATAATATCTTCTTCTCGATATTGGCCAATCAATGCTCACGCTGTTTATCCAATCGATAAGTATTTTTCTAGATTCTGGTGCATAAAATTGCGGAGACTCGGCAATCTTTAGCATTTCATTTTTGTAATCTAATTGTTTTAAGTAGAATTCTTTCATTCCAATAAATTCAATAGGATCTTTGCTTCTCTCACATATTGGAGTTCTATGTTTTATTCTGGTCTGTTTTACAAGCAATCCTTTATTGTTTAATTCTGCTACGATTGCTCTTTGTGCTTCTCTGGCTTGTAATCCTTTGAATTGTCCTGCATGTTCATTTAATGTGCCATCTTTATTTATTGCAATTGTTGCCTTTAATCCATTATCTCTGAAGAATCTTATATCTGTAACATCTCCGAAACTGCACATCATCATGAGTCCAGTTCCCTTGTCCATCTGTGCAACAGGGTCAGCTTTTATTGGAATGACCTTTTCGAATAATGGGGTTATGGCATTTTTTCCCTCGAGATATTTATATCTGTCATCTTCCGGATTGTAGCATATCATTTCACAAGTACATATCAATTCTGGTCTTGTTGTGCCGATGATTATATCCTCGCCAGTCTCTTTTATCTTGAATTTTATATCATTAAAGAAAGCGGGCAACTCGGCATAATCAATCTCTGCATCCGCGATTGTTGTCTGACATCCAGGACACCAATTATTTGTTCTATCATCTTCATATATCAATCCTTTATGCCATAAGTCTATGAATGTGTCCTGCGTTAATGAACGATAATCAGGACTATCAGTCTCATATACTTCTCCAATTTCATTTCCTTTATTCCATGAATTGAATCCTATTCCTGACCTTAAGAATGAGTCCACAGATTCTAGTGAGCATTCTTCGAGCATCTGCTTGCATTTTTCTATGAATACATTCCTGTCTGTATTGGTTAATTTTATTCCATAACGTTTTTCGGCAGCCATTTCAATCGGCAAGCCATTTCTATCAAGTCCTAATGGAAATAATATTTCTCTTCCCATCATCCTATGGAATCTTGCGAACATATCCATGAATACATATGTAGTAACCTGACCGATATGTACTGGAGTATTAATGTAAGGTGGAGGAGTATCTATACTGTAAACTTTCTTCTTAGAATTCTTGTTGAACTTATATCGTTCAGTATCTTTCCACTCAGAATAAACTTCCTTTTCAATCTCTTGATTCCAATTCTTTTCAGACAAAACCACTTAAAACACCATCCATACATGTCAAAAATCCGTTTTTGAGCACAGTCAAAAATCTCCGATTTTTGATGTTTCAGCTATAATGTGATGATACAATTTTGTTATTGTGGGCGTCATTAGCACCTAGCGAGCTTTCGATTTTATCTTTAATCGCAAATAACTCGGCAATCAATCGTTAAAACAATCTATGCGAGCGTGCTAATGGCCATCGCAAACAAAGTATCGAATAGCCATAGTATACATTAATTGATATTAGACGGTGGTATTTAAAGTTTTTTGTTTAGAATCTTAGAAAACTATTTAAACTACAAGATTAAAGGAGTATTATGGCTATATTCAATCCGATAATGCTTGCATGGTTAATACCTTTGATTGTATGGGATGCAGTATGGAAATGTATTGCAATGTGGAAGGCTGGCAGAAATAATCAGCTAGCATGGTTCATATGCATATTTATATTCAATACTGTTGGAATTCTACCAATAGTATATCTAGCATTCTTCCAGAAAGGTTCTAAAAAGAAGCGTTAATTAGGCGAATACTACAACAATTCCAATATCTCTTTACTATGATTCTTCACACTAACATCATCGAAGTGCTTCATTATTTTCCCTTTCTCATCTATGATGAATGTCTCTCTTGATGTTCCCATGTATTTCTTTCCGATAAAGCTCTTTTCTTTCCATACACCATATTTATTGACCACAAACTTTTCCGTATCTGCAAGAAGCGTAAACGGCAAGTGATATTTATCAACGAATTTCTTGTGCGATTTCTCATCATCAACGCTTATCCCAAGTATTACTGCACCTTTCTTCTTATATAATGCTTCATCATTCCTGAAATTGCATGCTTCAATTGTGCATCCCGGAGTGTCGTCTTTAGGATAAAAGTATAGAACTATTTTCTTGCCTTTATAGTCTGATAGCTTATGTGCTTTGCCGTCTTGATCTAATAATTCAAAGTCTGGCGCCTTTGCGCCTTCTTCTAAGATTGTCTCTTTTAATGTCATGATTTCACTTCTTCAACGCTTCCTTATAATTCTTCTCGACTGCATTCCAATTTATAATATGGAAAAATGCTTCCAAATATTCTGGTTTTCTGTTTTGATATTTGAGGTACATACTATGTTCCCACATATCGACGGTCAAAATCGGCATCTTTCCAATACTTATCGGACTATCTTGATTTGGTAGATTAATTATCTCTAACTTTTCATTGGATAATACTAACCAAGTCCATCCCGAGCCGAATAGTTTCAATGCGCTGTCAATAAATTGCTTCTTAAAATTGTCGAAGTTTCCAAAATCTTTGTTTATCGCTTCGCTCATCGTCTTTGTTATCGGAACATCTTTTTTCATGATATTCCAGAACATGTTATGATTCAACACTCCTCCACCATGATTCTTAATTGCTGTCCTTCCAGCTTCTGGAATCTTATTCAAGTCCTTCAATAATTCCTCGACTTTAAGTTTCTGTAGTCCAGCATATGGTTCTAGCGCCGCGTTTAGTTTGTCGACGTAAGTCTGATGATGCTTATCATGATGTATTTTCATTGTTGCTTCATCAATGTAAGGTTCAAGTGCGTTGTACGCATATGGTAATTTCATTAATTCATGTTTCATATCAATCAATCCTCCTAAGATTTTTATTTTGAATTTAATTCCTCCCAATACTTCTTCATCAACAATGCATCGTCTTCGATGTTCGGGCTTTCATTGATGACTGCTCCTTTAATCTTGAATTCATGCCAGACTTTCAATAAATCTCTCCAATTGAAATCTGAATCTTCAAGGAACAGATGATTCTTCTCACCTTTCGGTCCATAATTGATTCCAGACATGTGAATATGCATGTTATCAAGCCCTCTTCGGCCAAGGCCTTTTTCGACCATTGTGAGAACTTCTCTGAATTCTTCAGTAGTATTATATTTTCCATTTGTTCTAGCGTGTAAATGTGCGAAATCTATACACGGCAAGACTTGCTCGACTTCTTGCGATAATTGTATAATTTCTTTTATGCTTCCAAACTGCGTCTCTTTTCCAGTCGTTTCTGGTCTAAGCCAAATCTTGTTTCCAGATTCTTCTAATTCTGAAACAAGTTGTTTCATCTGTTCTTTTACTCTATCATACACGATTGATTTATCATCCTTTAAGTAGAATGCTGCATGAAATGTCATTGACCATGCGCCAGCAAGTCTCGCCATCGTTGCGCCTTCAAGTATTCTTCTTTTGCTTGCAATGATTGTATCTTTGTCTGCTGCGTTTAAGTTAATGAAATATGATCCGTGACATGTTAATATTATTTCTTGGTCTTTGTTTTGTTCGAGCAATTGTTTTGCTGTTGTCAGATTTAGGTTGATATTTCTTACGAATTCTAACTCCATCGCTCCAAGTTTTAATTCATGAAGCCGATTAATTGCGTTCAATGTATTTCTAGGATTAGTTGTTAATGGAATGCCAGCTGTACCAAAGTGCAATCTATCTGGATTCTTTATCTTTATGGAAGATAAATCTATGGTCATTTTAATACCTTTTTGAAAAATATTTTATTAGTTGCTTTCTTCTCTCTTAATTTTTTAAATCCATTTTTCTTGTAAAATTTTATTGCATTAACCATTTGAGGTGTTGTGGATAATTTTAGTGTTTTGATTTTATTTTTTATAGCGTAGACTTCGATTTTATTGTATAATTTTTGAGCTAATCCTTTATTTCTATAGAGCTTATAGATGTACATTCTTTTTAATATTCCAAAATCCTTTTCTGTTTTTAATGCTATAGACCCTACTATCTTATCTTTATCTTTTACAATATAAAATATTGCATAATCATCAAACTCTTCGAATTCTGGAACTTTGTGTTTACCAAATATTTCAAACAATACTGTTTTGATTAATTTTTGAACTTCCTTTTTGTTTTCAGGACGATATTTTATTATCTTCATTTACGCTTCCGCTTTCTTTCCATGCTTTAATTCATATTCATCAATAGCTTTCTTCACAGCTTCATTTGATAATATCGAGCAATGCAGTTTGATTGCCGGCAATTCTCCAAGTTCATCTACTATATCTTGTTTTTTCAGATTCTTTGCTTCATCGATTGTTTTGCCTTTCAACAAGTCCGTCGTTACTGAACTGCATGCTATTGCTGACACACATCCGAACGTCTTGAATTTTATATCCTCGATTATTCTTGTCTCTGGATTAATCTTCATTGTGACGCGCATCATATCGCCGCATACTGGATTGCCGACTTCTCCAGCTGCATCAGGATTCTTAATCTCGCCCATATTATGCGGATGCTTGAAATGTTGCATTACCTTTTCCGTGTACATTTTATTTCCTCCTTTAGTCCTCTGTAGCATGATCATGATGGTCATCATATTCTATAACATCATATTTTTTGCCTTCATGCAATGCACTGAATTTACGCAATTTCTTTACTATTCCAGCAACAGTTTTGATTGTATAATCAATCTCTTTCTCCATCGTATATTTTGATAGTGTAAAACGTATTGCTCCATGAATTATTTCATGTCTTAATTTTATCGCTTTCAAGACGTGGCTTGGTTCAAGACTTGCAGACGAGCATGCTGAGCCTGTTGATACGCATATTCCCTTATCGCTTAAGTGCATCAATATTCCCTCGCCTTCTATGAATTCGAAGCCGACATTTACATTATTGCATAATCTATGTTCTCTTGAGCCATTGAGTTTTGATTTAGGAATTTTAGTTAGTCCGTCTATTAATCTATCTCTAAGCTTTGTCATCTTCTCAATATCTTCATGCTTTGATATTTCCAATGCTTTGACAAATCCTACTATTCCAGGAATATTCTCAGTTCCAGGTCTCTTCTTATATTCGTGAGAGCCTCCATATGTTATTGCTTTGATAGGAGTTTTCTTTTTTATATACAATGCTCCTATTCCTTTAGGACCATGAATCTTATGCGCGGAAAATGATATTAAATCGACATTAATTTCTTGGACGTCAATCTTTATTTTTGTAAGCGTTTGCACTGCATCAGTATGGAACAATATTTTGTGTTCTTTTGCAATTTCTCCAATCTCTTTGATTGGTTGGATTGTTCCAATCTCATTATTTGCATGCATTATCGAAATTAATTTAGTATAAGGCTTTATCGAGGATTTTAATTGGTCAAGACTTATTATTCCTTCCTCATCAACATCTAAGTATGTGACTTCAACTCCCCACCCTTCTAATGCTTTGCATGTATTCAAGATTGCAGGATGCTCGATATTTGAAGTTATGATATGTATTTGTTTTTCGCCGTTCTCTCTATAGTATTGTACTACTCCTTGCAATGCGATATTGTCAGATTCTGTTCCTCCTGAAGTAAATATGATTTCTTCTGGAAGTGCATTTATGTATTCAGCAAACTTTTTTCTCGAGTCGTTTAATGCTTTCTGCGCATCTGAACCTGCATAATGCAGCGAAGATGCATTTCCGTAATTCTTTGTGAAGTATGGAAGCATAGCTTTGACTACTTCTTTGTCGACTTGAGTTGTTGCCCCATTGTCTAGATATATTTTCATGTTAACACCTATGCTATAATTATCTTATAATTATCATAACTTTTTATTTTTTATTTAGCATCTTTTATTATCTCAACCACAGCCACAGTGTTATTCTTATTATCTTTTATCGGCTGAGTTGTTATCTTGACTTTTTTCTTCGACCAATTTCTTAGGGATGAACTCGAATTTCCTGTCTTAAACGTTTTTTCTACAGCACAATCCTTGCATTTCTGTCCATCAGAGCAGCAATTATTCCTGCGAGTGTTGCTCCATATAATCTTGTTTTTATCTTGGATATTTATGTGTCCGTCCATGTGCTGTAATATGCTCTTCATGTTATTTGATATATCATCATTATTTTGCAGCGCGTTTAGGAATGGACTTTTTGACAGCTTCCAAACCTTAGATTTTCCAATAGTTCTGTATTCGACCAAGCCTTTGCTTTTCAACATTTCTAAGTGTTTTGCAGCAGTATGCCTGTCTGCTTTAATACTATTCGCTATCTCATTGATTGTGATATCTTCATCCTTATCTTTCAGCAAGTTTAGTATCTTATGCTCTATGATGTCCATATTCAAAGGGAGAATTTTAGGATTTATAAATCTTATTAATGGTAACCACTGATGGTGACCATAACTTGCCTTATCTTGTGCTTAATTTTTATACGTCATTCCTTTTCCAGAATTAGAATTATAGCTTATGGCTGGCTGTTTTGAGGGTTTATTATAATTATCGTTCTCGTCATTATTTCGTCCATACTCATCTTTTCCTCTATTCTTATCATATGGATTAAGTTCTTTCATCTTAAGGCTAGGATCAGACGGTTCCACAGTATCGTTTTTAATATCTATATCAAATCCTGCTCCACACTGACACACACCTGTGAATATCTTCCTTTTCGGATCATATTGTATTTCATTAGGCTCTTCGAATTTGTCATGAGCATCTTTCTTGCTATGTTTATTTACCTTATTTTCAAATTCTGACAAATCTTCTTTGAATATTGGCGCTATATGTGCATCCTTATGCTTATTCTTATGCAATTGCCAGACGCTAGAATCCTCAATCATGCCGAGCAACATCATCTTAAATTCTTGCTCTGACATATCAATCCTATCATTGATATGTCCATCAGCTTTTGCTTCTGTAAAGAATGTCATTCACACCTCTATTTTTTTATTCTATATACGCTTCTTGTTCCCCACCATATTCCGCTATCAAACTTGTATTTATCTGTATTTCTTAATGGAGTTAAATATATTGTGGAATTGCCATCATATTCAAGATTTAAATTAAGAGATTTTTCTGTATTTTTGGTCATAAATAATATTATGCTACGACTCTTGTCCTTTTGGATGGAACAAATTACGTTAAAACCCTTTTTTTTAACTTTATCAAATATATTCTTGGTAGAGAGAATTTTTCTATTTTTATCGTATACTATGAATCTTGGTGTGTCCTTATAAAAATACATGAAATCAGGATTGTCCTTGTTTAGTCTACTGTCAAAATGTAAGAATGCCTTGCCATCTTTCTTTAATACACGCCAAATTTCCTCAAAAAGTTTCGCTTTATTACCGATATAATGTATTGCGACTTGACTGAATATTACATCGAAATAATTATCCTTAAATTTTAGTCCGTCGCCAGCATCATAAAAGAAGATTTTTGGCTTATTATATAATTTTATATTGAATTGTTTTGCATTATGCAGGACATCTTTCAAACTTGAAAGCGTGGATCTTTTCTTGTCGTTTATTCCATATCCATATATGTTTTTTCCTAAACTCATCGATTCTAGAAGTGCTCTTCCCTCACCGAAGCCAATTTCAAGAATATGAACTTCTTTTTGATTCTTACTCAGAGTTTGTATGTGTTTTATAATATCTTCATCGAATCTTTCCTGAAGTTTATCTAATCCTCTAGTACGAAAGAATAATTTGTTTTCTTTGAATCTTTTATAGTTACTATCCTCTTTTTTTATTTTGCCAAAGTGCGTTTTCATTTCCTTTCATTCACAACCAAGTCATACACTTCATCAAGCGTTACAAGTCTTTCATTGCCTGTAATCATGTTCTTGATTTTAATCTTCTGCTCTTTTAATTCCGATTCTCCGACGAATGCTACGAATGGAATCTTTAATGTGTTAGCATAATCCAAGTTTTTAGATATTCCTTTCTCCATCAAGTCTATGTCGACATTCAATCCTGCCTCGCGTAGTGTCGTAGCTATGACTAATGATTCTTTGAATGTTTGGATTGGTATAATATATAATTCAGTAACTGTTTTTTTTATTTCTGTATTGTTCAATTTTAATGCATCACATATTGGCTCTAATCCAAATGATATTCCGACTGCAGGATATTGCCTGTTATTTGAAGCGTACATTCCAATCATATTATCATATCTTCCGCCGCCGCAAATGCTCGAAGTAACTTTACTATTCTTCAAGAATCCTTCAAATACTGTTCCAGTATAATATGCCAATCCTCTGGCTAATGCTATATTTAGAACGATTTTTCCATGCTCTACAAATCTCAAATAATCAAGTAATTCTGTTAATTCTTTTAATCCTTCCATGCCTGTCTCTGACTTTAATAACGAGTTTAATCTTTCAAGAATCTCATCGTTTGTTCCTCTTGTTGTGAATACTTCCAATAATTTTTCAATTGAATGCTTGTCTATGAATTTATCAACCAATTCTTTTCTTACAACATCTTCACCATACTTTGCGAGCTTATCAATTGTAATTATTACTGTTTCATGTTTTTCTGTAGGAATATTACAGTAATCCATCAATCCGAATAATAATTTACGATTATTGACTTCTAGATATGCATCAAGTTTTAATTTCTTGAACGCTTCTAACGATAATAATATTAGTTCTGCCTCTGCCTTTACACTGCTTGCTCCTGCAATATCAACATCGCATTGCCAGAATTCTCTATAACGGCCAAGCTTTATCGGACCATCTCTGAATACTCGTCCAATCTCATATCTCTTGAATGGCATCTTTAGATTTGGATTCAATGCGATAAATCTCGAGAATGGAACAGTCAAGTCAAATCTCAGTCCTAACTCTCTATTGCCTTGATCTGTTAATTTGAATATCTCTTTTGCAGCATCACTTTCTGTTCCTGCAGCGAACTTTGCTGTGAGCGTATCAAGTCTCTCGATGGAAGGTGTTTCTAATGGAGAATATCCATAACTCTCGAAGACTTCCTTTAGATTGCTAACTAAGTATTCTCTGATTATCTTGTCTTCAGGTGGAAAATCCCTTGTTCCTTTAGCCATCTCAACAGTCATGATAGAAAGATAGAAAGGTGGTTTAAATAGTTAATTGAAAGCGCAAGCGTTGTCCGTATTGTGTCTCTAAATTCTTTCTCTATACAAACAGTGTCCATCAAAAGTGGTCGGATTGTGTTTCGGGAATTTTTCAATAATGTTCTTTCTTAAGTCTTTTATAGAGTCTTCTTTAATATTACCAATAACTGTTTCATTTGCTGGACAAGAACATACTCTTCCGTCTCCATGGATGCACATGAATTCGACACAAGGAGAAGTTAGGAAATTATTAGTCACATAATGTTTAAAGTCATATTCTTCATCTACTTTTTTCACGATTTCTCTTAATGCTCTTTTTTCCTCTTTTGATAACATAAGAGTCTTATCAAAATTATCTTTCCCACTTCTGCCTGATGGAAGATAGAATGCAAACACTATCCAAAGATTATTCTCTCTAGAATATCTCAAAGTTTTTTCTACCTCGTGCATATTTTTTTTACAAACCACCATATCAAATCCCATTCTGGTTGTACCATCTTTTTCCGGATCATTAAAGCTTTCTTCCATTAAAATTTTAATAGCTTCATTTCTTTGATCAAAATATTTTCCTGTTTTATCACCGACAACCCAGTTTTGAAATTCTGCATTCCAGAGACTATCACATTTAATACATACGCTCGCACCAGAATTTTTTAATCTCCTTACAAAATCTTTATCTCTTAATTTTGTGGCTGCATCTGTAAAAACAATTGGTTGTATACTTTTTTTAGTAGTATACTCTATAATCTCAAAGAAATCTTTATCAATTGTAGGCTCACCCTCACCATCATAGTTAATGGTACTTGTTTTCATCTCTGACAATTGGTCAAGTGTATTCTTTATTTCTTCAAGTGTCAAGGTCTTTTTGTTCTTTTCTGTAAAACAATGGAAACAATCATGAGGACAAGCATTAGTCATAGCAAAAAAATCTATGACTGGTAAACTATTAGGTTTTCTAAAATGTTCTTCTGTTATATTCCATCCTTTTATGACTGCACCAATCCCTGTTGGAACATAACCTAAGCCTATATATTTCTCAGATGTATATTCTCTCATGCTGAGATGTGTAAACTTCGATTTAAAAATTTAATTCTCTAATTCAGAATAAATATCGCAAGTGTCAATATCGTAGCAAAGCTCACCCACAACAGATATGGTATCATCAGGTATGTTGCCGCTTTTGACTTCTTATAGAATAATATCATCGTCCATAATATGAATGCCCACAACACAATTATTTCTATCAATGCCCATCCTGTTTTTTCAAATCCGAAAAATATTATTGTCCAAAACGTGTTTAATAATAATTGGACCAAAAATACCAGTCTAGCCCTGATATGGATTTTATTTTTCAGCGCTAAATATAATGAGACGCCCATCAGGATATACAATATAGTCCATACAGGAGCAAATATCCAATTCGGAGGATTAAAAGAAGGCTTGACTAAATGTGAATACCAACTATTAGGTCCAGTAGTCGTGAATAATGTTCCGATAAGACCTGCAAGTAAACATAATATAATACATCCAAATATTTTTACTGCTTCGAGATATGGTTTATGTTTGGCCATAATATATTTTAGGTGATTGTTTTTATAAACTTTGTTCCATAAAATAATCAACTTTAAATATGCTTTTTAAATCCGATATACTATACCATATATATGGGCGTGTAGCGCAGCTTGGATAGCGCGGCAGCCTTCTACGTGTCTTTTCAAGACATGAAGTAAGCTGTAGGTCGTGGGTTCAAATCCCATCACGCCCGATTTTTTACGAAAACGCAAAGAGCAAAGCTCTTGCGCGCAAAGACAAAGTCTTTTGCGAATCGAGTAAAAGTGGATGAACATCACGAACTGCGTGAGTTCATCGAGTTCAGAAAACATCACATCTGTTCATAAAATTTATAAGTCAAAGCTGTGAGTTTATATTCATACCGCGGGTATAGCCAAGCGGTAAGGCAGCCGCCTGCAGAGCGGCCACTCGGGGGTTCGAATCCCTCTACCCGCTATTAATGTGTTTTGGGAGCGCGACACGCAAAGAACTTAGGTTCTTGCGCGCAGGAGAAACTCCTTGCGCTTTTTTGAAAAGGGTCGCAGGTGTATCCCTCTACCCGCTGAATTTTTTACAAAAACGCAAAGAATTGAAAATTCTTGCGCACAAAAAGCAAAGCTTTTTTGTGATCCAGTAAAAGTGATGAACGTCACGAAAACGTGAGTTCATCAGTTATTTTTTATGGTGTTCTAGATGGAAAAATTAAAACTTGGCATATACAAACATTTTAAGGGTAATTTGTATGAAGTAATTGCATTAGCTAGAGATAGTGAGACTAAAGAAGAGATGGTTGTGTATAAGGCATTATATATTCATGAAGAATTCGGCAAGGATTCTATATGGGTTAGACCTTTGAAGATGTTCACAGAACATGTTAAACGTGATGGATATTCTGGACCAAGATTTGTTTATGTGAAAGAAAAAAAGAATAATTAGAATGGTGTTAATTTACCTTGTTCTGCTTCTCTAATTCCTTGTACTATCTCTTTTAAGAGTTCGTTCTGCTCTTTCAAGAGCTTATTCTTTTCTTTTAATGCTTTTCTCATTTTCTCTTTTTAACCATCTCATACAAGAAATATATTACAATTATACTTAATGCTCCTATGAAGAACCACGTTATCATTTGTGATTGCATGAATGGTCGAGAGATATTAGCTACTTGAGGAGCTATTGCTCCTGCAGTTTCTGACGCTGTTGGCGCTGATGCAGCCATCAATCTCGGTGCTGCAGTATCAATTGCTGATTTTGCGAACGTATTTGAAGTTGCACCGCTTGATATAAATCTGAATGCAGTCAATATTCCTCCAACAACTGCAGTAATTATCGTCAATGGCAATATTTTCTGTAATGCTTCCATGAATTTATTATCTGCCTGTTTTGGAGCAATTATGATATATTTGTTTGCCAATTTGTAATGATTTATCTCTTTGCCCTTCTGAGAATAATGAAATTCATCCACGATAACTAGATTCGCTTCCATCAATTGTTTCAGATTGTAATGTATCGTCGATATAGGAATGTTTAATTCTTTAGCCAAGTCTGATTCTGTGCTCTCTTTCTTTGATAACTGGTCCAGAATCTTCCTTCCAGTATCATTATTGATTGCTTCAGCAATCTTCTTAGATTTCTTCTCATCTAGAGATATCAATAAGAAATTATTATTCATCTTTTCTACCTTCTTATGTTCAACCCGTCCTTCAATCTTCATGATAGATTCATATCTATGGTATTTAAATATGTTTTTAGTTTCTAACAGAACGGAAGTTATGTTAGATATGTCGGAAATTGCTTTACAATTTCTGAGCATGATCAAGAACAGTAGTTCTTGACATAAAACGAAGTTTTAGTTTCAAGTATAGTAGAAGTTATCTAGAATTTAATTTTTCAGGATGCAATATTTTTTCCATGCTTATATAGAAGCTATTATTTGCATAAAATTTTATGCTTGTGTTTTCATGCCGGAATTTACTTATTATTCCATCTATTCTATATGATGCGTCCTTATTTTTATTTGACACATCTTTATATTGCAATTGTATAGGATCCTTATCCTCGAAATAATCTATAAATTCTTTTGCCGAATATCCTATACTGGTCAGCAATTTCTGACTGGCTTCTGGAATAATTATCATTCTTGTAATTAATCCTCTATTACTGTGCCAGAACATAAGTCCGCTTATATAACGTCTTATATCAGAATCTTCATATGTTTTTTGGCCAATATATTGCAATACTATCTCATCTGGGATAAAAAGCTGTGCGCTAGGATTTACTATTTTAGTACTTCTATCTACATTAAATTTTATCATAGAATTATATAACTCTGACTTTGCGATTTCTTCTATATCAGGTATTAGTATATTGTTATACGCTGTCCTATTCATACTTAATATTTCATTCATACTATATGTATATTAGAACTCTTTATATAATTTAAGTACGTCAAAACTAGCTTAATGTTGTAAATTTTCGGAACGAATATTATTTTCATATATTCTAAATTATGCTCCTTGTCCTGAATATTTGCGTACC
>Ga0182027_10007419_pt1 | contig 16145 bp, 16 predicted proteins | sample 712E1DmetaG_FD_121300 | JGI IMG/M metagenome (GOLD analysis project Ga0182027, IMG submission 121300) | Permafrost microbial communities from Stordalen Mire, Sweden - 712E1D metaG (Illumina Assembly) | ecosystem: Environmental > Terrestrial > Soil > Wetlands > Permafrost | place: Sweden...
AAGCTGATCAACAACCGTGGGTGAGGTGGCGAGCCCCACTGACCTTCGCCGTCACCTCGACGCGTCTCGAACTCGCCGGGGTGACGTGTACCCGGCACTGGCGGCTGCCCGAAGCGAGGCGATGTTCTCCGGCTTACCGCCCCAAGTGATGGGCCGTGGATGAATTGGGCAGTCTCCATTGACCCACGACATATACTCATTCTGCATGCTAATAACGATCTCGACGACACACCAGCCCGCAACCGACCTCGGCTATCTCCTGCACAAGAATCCAGGCCGCCTCCAGATGGAAGGATTGTCTTTCGGAACGGGATACGTGTTCTACCCCGAAGCCTCGGAGGGGTGCTGCACGGCGGCGTTGCTGATCGAGATCGACCCCGTGGCTCTGGTGCGAGGTCGCGGCCCCGCTGGCGAAGGTGGTCAGTTGGAGCAGTATGTGAACGATCGACCCTACGCGGCGAACTCCTTCCTGAGTGTCGCCATGGGCCGGATGTTCACTACCGCGATGAGCGGGCGGAGCAAAGAGCGCCAGGAACTCGCGGACACGGCAATTCCTCTGATTGCCCATCTGCCGGTAATCGCGGCCCGAGGCGGCGAGGATTTAGTCCGGCGACTCTTTGAGCCCCTGGGCTACACGGTCGAACTGCAGGGATCACGTCTGGACGAGAAGTTTCCCGAATGGGGTGAATCCCCCTATGTGGCGCTGACGCTATCCGCGACGGTTCGACTGCAGGACCTGTTGACCCACCTGTACGTACTGATTCCGGTCCTCGATAACGAGAAGCACTACTGGGTAGCCCAGGATGAGATCGAGAAGCTCCTGAGGCGGGGCGAAGGCTGGTTGCCCCAGCATCCCGAGAAGGACCTGATCGTCTCCCGCTATCTCAAGCGCCAGCGGCACCTCACGCGGGAGGCGCTGAGCCGTCTCCTGGCAGACGACACCGTCGATGATGAAACTGACGATGTTCCCGTCGAAGCAGAGGCAACGGAAAGCACAGCCTCGTTGCACACCCAACGCCTGCAGACTGTCTTCTCCGTCATCAAGGGGACAGGGGCGAAGCGCGTACTCGACCTCGGCTGTGGCGAAGGCAAGCTGCTGCGGCTTCTTATGGCGGACAAGCAATTCGAGTCCATCGTCGGAATGGACGTCTCTTGGCGAGCTCTAGAGACCGCGAAGGATCGCCTGCGGCTTGATGAGTTGCCTGAGCGGCAGCGTGGCCGGATCGAGTTGATTCAGGGATCCCTGACCTATCGAGATCAACGTCTCAACGACTTCGACACCGCCGCGATCGTCGAGGTCATCGAACACCTCGATGCGGCGCGACTTGCCACCTTCGAGCGCATCGTCTTCGAATTCGCGCGACCGAAGCATGTCGTGCTGACCACTCCGAACGCGGAGTACAACGTGGTCTTTGAGACGCTCCCGGCGGGAGAGTTCCGGCACGGTGATCACCGCTTCGAGTGGAAACGACCCGAGTTTGAACGCTGGGCAAACGGGATCGCCGAGCGCTTTGGATACGAGGTCCGCTTCGAACCCGTGGGACCTCAGGACGCAGAACGAGGCGCTCCATCGCAAATGGCGATCTTCTCTCAGAAGGAGGTCGCGGCATGAAGATCAGCATCCCTGAACTCTCGCTCGTCCTCCTCGTCGGCCCATCCGGTTGCGGCAAGTCATCGTTTGCCCGGAAGCACTTCCTGCCGACGGAGGTCATCTCCTCTGACTTCTGCCGAGCACTCGTCTCAGACAACGAGAACGATCAGTCTGCCACGGGAGACGCCTTCGACCTCCTGCACGAAATCATCCGGAAGCGGCTCACCCGGGGACGGCTGACGGTGGTCGATGCCACCAATGTCCAGCCGGAGGCTCGAAAGTCGCTCATTGCGCTGGCGAAGGAGTACCACCTCTTTGCGGAGGCCATCGTCTTCGACCTACCAGAGCGACTCTGCCAGGATCGCAACGCTCTTCGTCCGGACCGCCAGTTTGGACCGCATGTCGTCCGCAATCAGTCCCAGCAACTCCGGCGGTCACTACGTGGGCTGGAACGTGAAGGGATTCGTCACGTCTTCAAACTCTCCAGCGCCGAAGAGGTTGAGTCAGTCACGATCGAGCGTCAGCCGCTGTGGAACAACAGGAAGGCCGAACATGGCCCCTTCGACATCATCGGCGACGTGCACGGCTGCTTCGATGAGCTTCTCGAACTGCTGGGACAGCTCGGCTATTCGGTCGATCGCCAGGGCGACGGATATTCCGTTTCGTCGCCCCATGGGCGCAAGCTCGTCTTCGTCGGCGACCTGGTTGATCGCGGTCCCGGCACGGTGCAGGTTCTTCGCCTAGTCTCGGACCTGGTTCGTTCAGGGCAGGCCTTCTGCGTCCCCGGCAACCACGACATGAAGCTTGTTCGGGCGTTGCGTGGCCGGGATGTGAAACGTACCTATGGCCTCGCTGAGACGATGGAGCAGCTCGGTCAGGAACCGGAGCCCTTCCGCATCGAGGTGGCCAAGTTCCTGGATGACCTGATCAGCCATCTCGTCTTCGATGACGGCAAGCTGGTCGTCGCTCACGCTGGGCTGAAGGAATCGATGCATGGCCGTGGCTCTGGCTCGGTCCGCGAGTTCGCGCTGTATGGCGAGACCACCGGAGAGACGGACGAGTTCGGCTTGCCTATCCGCTACAACTGGGCGGCGGACTATCGCGGCAAAGCCCTTGTCGTCTACGGGCACACGCCCGTGCCCGAACCGTTGTTTCTCAACAACACCGTCAATATCGATACGGGCTGCGTCTTCGGCGGAAGCCTCACGGCACTCCGCTATCCAGAACGCGAGATCGTCTCCGTCAAGGCGCACCGAACATACTACGAGCCTGCCAGACCGTTCCTTCCGGAAGGAACTGAGACTCCGCGCCTTCTGCAGCACGCCCAGGATGACGTACTCGATCTTGCAGATGTCGTCGGCAAGCGCCTGATCGACACCAGGCTGAAACCGAAGATCACGATTCGGGAGGAGAACGCGATCGCGGCTCTGGAAGTGATGAGCCGCTTCGCGAGCGATCCCAAGTGGCTCATCTATCTGCCGCCGACGATGTCACCCACAGAAACGAGCAAGCACGAGAACCTCCTGGAGCATCCCGACGAAGCCTTCGCCTTCTACCGCAAGGAAGGCATCTCTACCGTCGTCTGCGAGCAGAAGCATATGGGCTCGCGGGCTGTGGTCGTGTTGTGCAAAGACGAAAGCGTATCGCAGAAGCGCTTCGGCGTCGTGCAGGCTTCGCTCGGAACTGTCTACACCCGCACAGGCCGTCGCTTCTTCACGGATGAGGAGTTGGAGCGCCAGTTCCTGATCCGCCTTCAGGCGGCTGTCAATGCATCGGGACTCTGGGATGAGCTCGGAACCGATTGGCTCTGCCTCGATTGCGAGCTGATGCCGTGGTCGGCCAAGGCGCAGGAACTGCTCCAGAAGCAGTATGCGCCGGTGGGCAACGCTGGCGTTCGCGCTCTCAAAGCAGAGAATGACATCCTCGTGCGAGCCATGGAGCGTGTCCCCGGCCTGGAGTCTCTTACGACCCAGACTATGGCACGGCTCAATGCGGTCGAGCACTACACCCGCGCCTATCAACAGTATTGCTGGCCGGTAAGCTCCCTTGGCGATCTCAAGCTGGCTCCATTCCATATCCTGGCAAGCGAGGGTGCGGTTCACACGGATAAACCCCATACCTGGCACATGGAGATGATCGGTAGGCTCTGCACAGCGGATACAGAGATCCTGCTTGCCACGCCGTTTCAGGTCGTCGAGCTTGATGACGAGCAGAGCTCTGCCGGTGCAGTCGCCTGGTGGACAGACATGACCTCCCGAGGTGGTGAGGGGATGGTGGTCAAGCCGCTCAACTTCATTGCGGAAGGACGCCGAGGAGTCACGCAGCCCGCCATCAAGTGCCGTGGCCCGGAGTACCTCCGCATCATCTATGGACCTGAGTACCTGCTGCCCACAAACCTTGAACGACTGCGGTCCAGGAATGTCGGAGCCAAGCGCTCTCTCGCCAGCCGGGAGTTCGCGTTGGGAGTCGAGGCGCTGGAGCGGTTTATCCGCGAGGAGCCATTGCGGCTGACTCACGAATGCGTATTCGGCGTCTTGGCGCTGGAGAGTGAGCCGGTCGATCCCAGGCTGTAGCCGACATTGCATTGGTGCATCGCGTGCCGACTCCTTCCACGCTCCCCCAATCGGGATCCGCGATTTCCTCGCCGCCACCGCCGCCCAATACAAATGGGTGCGACGAGCCTTTGCGATCCGCGACATCGCAGATTCAGCCAGACACCGTGCCGACGCTCGCTACCGCATCCGTGACGACGGTGAGTCAACCCGTCCGCTTGCCGCCACCGTCACGGTCCCATCAATCCACGGGTCGGTGATGAGCCATACTATGACGTATGACCCCCGAACTTTTCGAGACCCTTCTTTACCAGAACGAATCGGAGACATTGGACTTCAAGACCGGTCAGTACGCATTCGAGAAAACCACACCGGAACGACAAAGTGAACTACTGAAGGACATTCTGGCCTTCGCGAATGCTTGGCTACAGACAGACGCTTACATCTTGATCGGTGTAGAGGAGAAACGTGACGCGCGGAGTATCGTCACGGGGCTCGACGATCACCTTTTGAACCGAAACCTGCAACAGTTTGTGACGAGCAAAACTAACCGACCTGTCTCTTTCTCCTACTCCTCCATGAGATTCGAAGACAAAGAGGTAGGTATTCTACATATTCCGATTCAAGACCGTCCCGTGTTCCTCAACAAGGACTTCGGTCGATTGCGTGCAAATGTCGTTTATATCCGTCGAGGAGAGACAACGGGCGAGGCGTCACCTGATGAGATTTTGCGGATGGGTTCTACGGCAGGACTGGTTCATCGGGACCAGCCGACGTTAGAGTTCGAGTATGGTGATCCCAAGACTCGGGAGCGCTGGGGACAAACACCAGAGCTATCTGTGATTTACTTCTCCGTGCCGCCTCCATCGCGCCTCCCTGACTACGGCTCGGTAGCAATGGGCGGCTTCTACTTGCCCGACGTCTCGATGAAGAATAAGGATTTCTATCGGCACACGGCTAAGTACCTCCGCGAGCAATTCTTCGTGAAGGCAGTAGCCGTTGCAGTCGACAACACCGCGACCGCGCTCGCAGAGGATGTGATCGTGAGAATCAAGGTCGATGGTCGTGAGGCTACGGTTCGTTCCCTTAAAGACATGCCGCCTGAACCATCAACGGATCGAATGTTGTCTTTGATGGGCCATCGCATTGTGCCCTCGAAAACATCCGTTTCGCGTTTCGGCGATGAGTATGAGGTGATTTTGGAAATGGGAAACGTCCAGCCCGGGACGACAGTTTGGTCTCCCGATCCGTTCTTTATCGGTGCACGAGAAAACGTCGATATTTCCGCTGGAATTCGTATCTCGGCAAACAATCTACGCCTCCCTACGACGGTTGAGACGACTTTCAAAATCAATGTCGAGCCACGCCCAGTATCCGTCGCAGATGTCAAAGACCTGGCGGAAAGCTTCGAATAAGAATACACAAACAGCGGCGACAGAGCCCAACTCATTGTTTCGTCTTGATTAGTACTGGGAACGCTCTATCATCCTCCACACGGCCAACGCCCGCGTGGTCGGGAATCGGGAGCCAATCCGCCGATGCCATGCCGAATTCGTCTTGCGGCGGCCACGGGCTCCTTTCCGATGCTCCAGGTCGGCAACTACCCTGACGTCGTCCATGCATCGCCACAAAGGGCTTCACCCCACTTCTGCCCTCTGCTGCGGCATCGCCTCCCCGCTCGGTCCATTCTTGCCACGCCCCTCGCCGTCATCCCGGACACCGATGGGCCACACCTTCACCTCATCGCCACCGTCAAGATACCTCCCGTCGGCTACGGACCTTCTATTCACTCTCAGAGAGGGAATACACTATCGCTCATGGACGTCGCTTTGGATGCGAATGCAGTGTTGTCTCTCGGGCTCGCCAATCCAGCATTCAGTCCTTTACGCGATTCCCTGCGGAAGACGAAATCACGCCTGCTATTGCCCGAGGAAACACCGTCCGAGTTCCTGCGGGATATGGTTCCGGCGTAATAGAGTGTCGGACTGGACGGAAGTGAGCATGGCGGCGTTTCGACGAAATGAGTAGGTAACACTCATCCCCACGGCAGAAGACTTGTCCGCATATACGGGCGCTCACACCCACATGCGATCCAAAGCCACCACATTCTTAGAAGTTAAGCCAAGCGAGAGCAACCAGCAGAGCCATGCCAACGCTGGCCAATATCAATGTCACGTACTCAATACGTTTCGTCCAATTGAATGAGCGGTCTTCAAGATCTTTTAGCTCTGCAATTCTTGCCTTGAAGGCAGTCTCATCTTTTTCAAAGTCTCGAAGCCAAGCATCAGGATCAATGGGCTGCCCATCTTCAATTGAGACTGCAAACCCGATCAAAACTAGATCCCTTTTTGCATGTTCCCTGTCCAGTTTTGCATTGAAATCCTGATGCCCCCACACTGCGAAGACGTACCAAGGAAATAACCAGTTGCGAAAGAAGCCGAACATCATGGCTAGTACCAATGTGACCAATGCTGACCGAAGCAACCATCGGGGCTGAAGCCGTCCCGCGTGTGCTCCGACAAAAGAAACAATGAGTGCCACGGTAGCACCACACCCCAGAGATACCTTCTCGAAGTATTGGGTTTTCTCTTTGCCTACATCCATACTCGATTGCACAGCTTGCTTGTTTACATTGGCGGCGTGGTCTGCTGCGTGGGCAAATGCCTCCCTGAGACGATTTTGACGGACTGCCAGAGGTTCCTGAGAGCCAGAAATAGTCGGGTCAATCATGCCGCTAAGATTAGCACCCTCAACGCAAAAAGAGCGCCTGCCCACTCGATTAGGAGAAGGCAGGTACTCTTTGCTGTTTCTGACCTAATTCCGAGAAGCCGTCTTGGCGAAGAGTTCACAGCTCGTCTCTCGAACCGGGGGCTTCATCGACAAGACCGGCAAGCTCGCCATTCCCCCCGACTATATAAGCATGGGCAGCGGCAAGAGCAACGTCGGCAACGACGATGCGGAAGAAGCCTTCCATGACGGCTTAGCCATGGTTCGGGTAGGAGGCTGGGATGGAAAGACGGAGTACATCGATACGACCGGAAAGCTCGTTATCACTGATTGCTAGGCGAATGTTAGCATCCTCTTCAGCCACCCCACAGCTTCTGGAAATCGGTCGCAGTCGAGAACAAACTCCTGTCCACGGGAAACTGCAGACAGGAGCACGCCCCCATCAACCTTCTCCCATCGGGAGGGATCGCCGTGGTAGCTGAGGCAGGTGTTACGACCGTCAGGGTAGAACCAGTCAGGTAGCAGCCACCGACTGGTGCGGTCGGAATCCAGTGCAGTCAGGCGAAGAATCTCCGAGAACCGAGGAAACGTGCCAGCCCCAGCGAATGCGGTGGTCTTGCCCGAGGGCAGCACGAGTCGCTCAGTTGATACATAGATGACGTTGCTCGGCTTCGGCTCTCTGGAGAAGTGTGGGTGATAGAGTGCCCAACTTTGGGAGGCTGGCCATGCTGAGACTGGCACCCGGTCAGCGATTTGAAGCCAGCCGAACAGGACGTGCAGCGGCTTGCTACCCCGGATGAAGCGCCAGCCGGAAGTGATCTGTTCGACCGGGCGGAACAGTCCGAAGTACAGAAAAATATCTCCTGCGCCGACGCATTGCCTCCGAAGATGTCCCTCTGCGGCGTCAATCTGCCCGAAAATCGGACGCCAGCCCTTCCGCCGACGGAGGCTGCCGGGAACGAGGTCGGGATCGAGATGGGCACGATGTGACGGCGGAATTCCCGCCAATTGCGAGACTGCATCCCCCATGCTCACCTGATGGGTGCCAGCGATCTCGCTATAGGTGATTCGAGACTGTATGTCGGGGATCGGCAGCGACATCAGGCTGCCGTCTGGGAAAATCGGGCTCGGGCAGCCCCCTGATGCCGAGTCGAAGCCCTTCCGGCTTAAGATGATCTTCATTTCTATTTTCTCGGCCTGCAACCGCAGCCCTTCATCCAAGAGTCATCGCCTTCAGGCCATCGTCCGGGTGCCCCATGGACGCCGAACCCGACTCTCCCGGTGAACCGGATGAACTCAAGCTTCACTTCCTCAGGAAAATGGCAGCGGTGCCCCCGAGCGACCACCAAAGCCTGCAGTTCGGTCGGCAGAGGCAGCGCATCGGAACCTAAGTATGCGAAGGTCTCGGAGATGAGGACGCGCCTGCCGCCAAGATCGTGCTCCTTGGTTCCCTCGTTCTCAGCGTCGCCGTCCGAATGCATGGATCGGAGTTGACGATAGCCACCCGAAGCCAGAGGTTCGTAGATGTTGTCCCCAGACTTGCCTCGAACACTGTCCGCATCGGTGGGTTTCTTCACTCCGAATCGCCGATCCGCCCAGTAGTCGGCAAAGGACTCCATCACATCATCGACACGCATGAAATAGACGATCCGGTTCCCCTTAGCCTTCGGCGTGAGTCCCACGACCCAATCGCCCTTTTGTGCCGACCGGCGAATCTCGGGCTTGCAACAAGCCAAGGTGCAGTACCCGAAGAATGGGTTCGGCGCGAAGCCAGTGTCATGCATGACTATGTAGGAGTAGAGCTTCATGGTGCGCGAAAGTTCTCCTGTTTCGGCGTTATGCTGTCCTTCTGTCTAATGATAATGAGAACACTTTGCCTTGCGTTGTTGAGCGAAAGGATAAATCGATGAAGACGGTACTGCGTAGGCCAACTGTAGACCTTGTAAATGCTGCGTGCGACGAATTCGACAGAGAGAATGAAATCATCGAGCGAGCACTCAAGGAGCTGTTTAGCCAGTTCCCCGGCAACTCCGACCTTAGCCACGTCCTTCTGAAAGTCGTGGCGCTCAACCGTCTCTATTCCACGCAGATTCTCGCCGTAATGGATGTGGCCCAGCACATCCATCGTAACGCGCAAGACATCAATTCAGCCATGGTCACCGGATCGCCTCAAATCGTCGATAAAATCGCCAGAGTCGCTATTAGCACCAGCGGAAAGGAACGCCGCAATCTTTCATTCGCGACCAAATACTGTAGCTGGCATAATCCCGAGGCATACCCTATCTGGGATTCCCGCGTTGATAAATACCTCTGGGCACTGCAGAAGCAGGATCACTTTGCACCGGTCTTCAAAGCGAATGCGGACCTATGGGAGTATCCGACGTTTCGCGAAGTGATAATCGCCTTTCGCGATTTCTATAGCCTGGGATCGTTCAGCTTCAAGGAGACCGACAAATTCCTTTGGTCAGAGCGCGGATCTCCGGCGGCTAAAGCATCAGCGACATCGCCGTCTCCGCCAGTCGCACCGTGACCACGCTCCACACCGCCCGCCATCCCGGAAACCGGCTGGCCAAGCCGTCACATAGGCTTCATCGACAAGACCGGCCTTGCTTTCCCCGGTTTAGCATGAAGTACAGATAGACCTTGCACCGGGCCGTGGATTGACGCTCGCCACCCATCGGCGAATGATAGGCGAAATGGTTGTGGAAGGAAATATGGGCGAAGCACGACAGAAAAGCCAGCGGCGAGAGGAAAGGCGGAACGAGATTCTGGCGAAGCACCCACATTGCTACTTCTGCGGCGGCCTGAATCCATCAGAGACCATTGATCACGTGCCGCCGGAGGCCTGCTTCCCCAGCGGCTACTACCCCGAAGGGTTCGAGTTCTCGGCCTGCGATATGTGCAATCAGGGAGGCCGGAAACACGACAGCATCTTCGGACTCTACTCAATGCTCCTGGATTTCGATGAGCAGAAGTTCGAGAGCGAAGCCGACAGAGCCAAGATCAACAAACTCGTCCAGGGCGTTCGGCACAATTACCCAGACGCGTTGCCCAACACCGACACTAAGGAGAATATCTACCGGACTGGTCATGTCTACGCATCCCGCCCAGTCGCGGTCTCGGTTGAAGCGACTCCAGCAATGAAAGAAGCCGTGCTGTTCATGGCAGAGAAGCTTACTCATGCTCTCTACCTGCGCGAGACCGGCAAGATCATCACGGGGAATCACAATTTCGTCGCAGGGTTCTACCAGCCGCAGTTCGGCATGGAGAGTCTCACAACCTACTTCCGCAACCTACTTCCTGACCAGACCATCGGCATACGGTCGAACTTCAAGGAGAAATACGGGGATCGGTTCAAGTACAAGTCCGGCTACAAGGACGAGGAGGACTTCTTCGTGTATGCCGCGCAGTTCGGGAAAGGGTGCATTCTCTGGGGAATCGTCTGCGGCCCCGGTCTGCTCGTTCCTCCAGCACCAGGACCGATGAAACAGAAGCCGGGCGGGTGCGGACCCGGTGCACATAGACGACTGTAGCGAGACATCCGTTCAATCAGGCTCTGGCGGCCACCCGATGTCCGCGATAGGGAGCGAGAGGGGAGGATACTGGAATTGCACCCACTCCGGCTCCCTGTACTTCTCGAAAGACTCCACCGTGCCGTCATGCCGGACAAAGACTCGCGGCTCACGCAGATTAATGATCTGACCAGGCGGCACATCCGGAGGTGTAATGTCCCACAGTTTCCCGTTCTCAAAACCAATCGAGTGGGAAGCCAGCAAGTATGCGCCGCCGCCAAAGTCCGACTGCACCAGCCAACCACGAACAGCCTTGCGCCCCGGCTTCAGCGTGATCCACGCATCGACGTTTTCATGACACTTCGCCGTGATCGCGTTGAATTCCGTGGTCTCCTCGAAGTAGAGGACTTTCGCTAACACCATCGCTGACACGCTTGCAAATCGCCTGGAAGTAGGCGTCGTTCTTCGGTGACGTTGGGCTATTGATCTTCGTGCAGGGCAAACTGCAAATCGCGGTTTTCCGGAAGCGACCTCAGCATCGCTACAGCCTTCTCAAAAGCAGCACGCTCACTGTCCGCTGAGACTTGACGATTGGCTTGCTCCCCGTTGGTGAAGCTGACGATGGAGGCTACCGCCAGATCGGGCAGCCCGGTCAATTCACTGGCCCACACCATATAGCTGTGATATGGGCTCGGTATTCCATCGTGCCCAAGCTCCGAACCATAAGCTGTGACGTTGCCACGTATCATTCGCGATCTCCTCCACCGCTAGTTTACTCCCCAGTCACGTTGCCAACCCACCCGGCATACACACGTTCACCGGCTCGATGTACGACCTCTATCGCATATGGGTTTCCATATAATTCACGCAGGCACAGAAAAGCCCTCGCCGAGGAGAGGGCCGACCCGACCAACCTGTTGGGTTATGCGAGCTTCAAGATCCGGTGGACCTGAATGGCTTCCACTGGCCACCACACCGTGCCGGGATATCCTTCTGGTTCAGCACGTAGGCGATGCTTCATACCATCGGCCTGGGCCTTCTGGATCACCGGCATGACTATCCGGCTCTTCTTCCTGTCGTGTTTCATATTCGAGGACTAGACTCGCGCCCGCACCCGTGTGCGTTGTTGCAGTCGCAGCGTTACAGAGTTATAGAGGTCGGCTGCCTCAGCCCTGAGTACCACAGCAACGGCATAGTCCTGCCTGTCAACTTCGACTGGTGCCCACTTCCTCTGTGATCTCACAATCAGCCAGTATGTGTTGCCATACTTCGATGCATCTTTCTGAAACTCGAATTCCCCCATTTGGAGAGTGCTGGCATCCCGTCTATAGCCGTCGTTCGTTGACCTGCGCTTCGGCTCAAAGGGGATGTTATATGGGTATGGGATAGCACGCTCAGCTTCTTCATCTGGCCCGACACTCTGAAAAGCTGCGATCACCTCGGAGAGACTCTTTCCGCGAATCATCTGAAAGTTCAGGTCTACTCCCAGATAGTCCATTCGTCGGCGGCGAACAGGGGGATCGAAAGCTAGAGCTACGCGGATACACTTCTTTCCGGTTGCCTTGAGAAAGTCATCCGTAATGGGCACTGCGTAAACTGCAAATTTGTCCACGGCGACACTGCCTTCAGCGACCAACGTAACTCGCCGATCAGAGGAAGTGAATGCGCATTCTGGATCAATGCGACCGTATCCTGCGACGCGAAAGGCGTCGCCCTTATTGTCGAAAAGCGCCGTGACCTCTTCCGGAACAGTCGCTGCGCTAGCCAAAATCGAACGAATAAGATTCGGACCGGGTTGTCTCCCAAGCATCTGTGCGGTGCGATGCCATGTGATGGCGGCGGTCCGAGCTACTAGTGGAGCCGCAAGACTTGTGCCGACGTCAAACGCAAACAACTGTTTCAGCGGTTGATTTGAGAACGACATCACGGCGGTTCCGGGTTCATGGACTATCTTCCGGAAGCTGCCCGTCCCAGTGAACACCGCATTGCCGCCATACTCAACAAATTCTGGTTTGATTGCTCCGTTGACACCATGGCCCAAACGGGTAAATGGGGAGGGGTGATTGACCTTCGCAATGGGCTTGATTATGTCGTTAGCACCAATCCCATGCCGTAACGCAGTTATTTCGTTTTCTGCCAACGAGCCAACTGTAATAGCAATTGATGATGTTGCAGGATCATTCAAACGCGCAGCCTGAGCCAAAAGATACGTTGGATACTCTTTCAGTATCTTTTCAGCCGCGTCTGTTCCTAGCCCGAATATCTCATTGAAGTTCCCCGCCGACACGACCAGCAGGACTTTCAGTTCTCGCGCAATGATATCCAACGATTCGGCCCAAACGGTTTGCCGCTCTATACCATCTACGAAGGCTGGTGACGAACTGCCAATGGACAAGTTGAAGACCCGGCAATGATGCGGCTCTCCATAGAACTTCATAATCGCGGCTTCAATTTGATTGATTACCAACTGCTCTTCATCGAATCGGTTGTTCCTGTCCAGCACGCGTACGCTGAGAAGTTTGATGGGGGAGGAGAAAACTCCCGTCTCTAAGCACGCACGGATGCTGCCGAATACAGCCAAACCTCCGACTATAGTCCCATGCCCGTGCTCATCTCCCGCTATTGTGGTGGTAGACATAACAGCAGCGGTGTCGGCAACATTTCGAGCGATAAGTGGATGGTTGGAAGCTATTCCGCTATCCACAATACACAGAATCGGGCCATCCGATTCAGGCGATGTGGTGGGCGGGAAATCTCGGGCTGTCAATTGCATGGCAGATGCAGCGTTTAGTGAGGGGCGCGGTGGCAGTTCAACCTCGGCGACGACGTCCAGTTCAAGCACTCGGGCGAGAGTAGCTCCGCTCGCCGAGAACCTCGCCAAACAGAGATAATCACCCTCAAAATGGTCAAGTATCTTATCGTTTGTATCCCCTGAGCTGAGCAATAGGTCACGAAGCTCCTGTAGGGACGCCGAAGCAAGATCACGCGTTCCGCGATGCCACAATTCAACATCCAAAATATAGCGATCGCTGGCAACAATAGCCTGTGCAGATGCCCCAATCAATCCCTTCAGACGATGACCGATCCTATCTTCTGGTGACCATAATCTGAGACCGTCTGGTTCGATGTACTGAAACAGATCCCATTTCGTGCTCTTGTACTGCGCACCTGTCGTTTTGTTTATCCCAGGCCCTCGTATGTAGTGCTTGATTGCGGCTTGGAACTCGGCGAGGTCAACATCATTTCTGAACGCGATCACCGCTCGGTCAGGTTCGATGCTGACCGGGATCAACCCTACATCACGCAGCAGTTTTGATATGGAATCCACCACTGCCCCTTTCGCCAAAGGGATGCGGAAGATAAGATGAGGCTGGATACTTGGAACTTCGTGTATAGCCTGCTGTGCTTCCGTCTCCAGCGCTGTAAGTTTCGCGGACAGTGCAGGGCCGAACTGAGACCTGATCCGCTGCGGTGGTGGCGCTGGGGGGGCAGGATGGCGACGACGGTCTGGTGACCTGTCCTCTGCTACTAATTGGAGATGTGGATGCCGAGAGTTGGTTGTCGAAGGTGACATCGGGCTACGGCTCTATTTGCGCGCTGTGTCTTTTAGTTCAGCTCCTGTCGCAACGTGAGGCGCTCTTTCTGTAGGCTGATTGCTTTATTCAATAAGTCCGCGTTCACGCGCGGGGAGTCGCTCAAGAGGCAGAACTTTATGGCGTCTTCGGCAACTCGCTTCACATCGGCGTGAGACGACTCCAGCAGCATCTTTGCGCTAATATGCAGGTCAATCCCCTCAGTACCGATTTGACGAAGATACCGTTCGAGCAACTCCGCGATCTCCGATTCGTTAGGCGGTTGGAACATCACCACTTCATCGAAGCGTCGCCAAAGCGCTGTATCTAGCAGCTTTTCATGATTCGTCGCTGCAATTGTGATCGCAGCCCCACGGAAGCTGTCAAGCATCTGCAAAAAGGCGTTCACGACTCGCTTCAGTTCGCCGTGTTCCTCTACGTCATCGCGCTTCTTGCCGATGGCGTCAAACTCATCAAAAAGGATGACCATTGGGCGCGAGGCTGCAAAATCGAATACCCGCCTTAAATTGGCCGCTGTTTCACCGAGATAAGACGATATGACTGCATCGAAACGAACCAAGACGAGAGGCAGATAGAGTTCTTTGGCAAGGGCTTCAGCCGCCATCGTCTTGCCACACCCCGGAGGCCCGCAAAACAGAATCTTGTGAACGGGGTTCAGTCCGTAAGAAGCTAGCAAATCTTTTCGCCGCTGTTCTTGGATTACGCGTTCCAATGCGGCTCGTGTCCGCTCATCCACGATCATTTCGCCCAGAGAATACACTGGCTCAAACAGTTCCAGAAGTAGCGAACCTCTCTCCTTGTCGCGGGGGAGTTCGGCACCCGATGGCCGCAGAACGGTTAACATTTCCACTTTTGATGGAGCCGTACCGTTGCTCAGAATTCTCTCCAGATCATCAGCGAGGATGTGGTGCTTCTTGCGACGCTCTTCGCTTATGAAGTCAGTGGCAGCGGTTTGAAAAAGCTGGCCGTCACCCTTAGCGTGCGCCATGACGAGCTTGCGGACTGCGTTTCCGGCTGTCATCGGCTGGTCTCTCGATTTGGTGTTCTTCGCTGGCATCGTTACGATCCTATGACCATAGAGTATCAGCGAAGAGGATTTCAAAGCATTGCACCACACGATGTGCAAGATGAGCAACCATAATATCAACACGGTCATTCCACTGGTCACTCATGGCAAATGGAACCATAAATGGCGTCGAAATCGCGGGAACAGAATCATCACGAGCCGGGCAGTAGTTGTCATTCAGATGCCTTTCCCGATGCTACACCGGCCTCCGCCATCTGCGACATCGCCGCCTCCGTACTGCGCCCATACCCCACGCGTTCCCGCCGCGCCCGTGTCGCCGATGGGCCACCGTCGCCTTGCCGCCACCGTCGCGGGTGAGGTCTCAGCCAGGCATCATCTGCTCCGAGTGCTAGAATTCTAGGCTCAAAGGGTTGGTGTGTATTTCCACTAGACTCTTGTTTCACCATCACATCGGAGGGATATCGGGGGTCTGCGCACCATCTTGAGACTCGCGGGCTGAACATGGAAGTCCTGGACAATGTGAATCGTTTCCTGGGGGATGACCTGAAGCGGTCGATCGTCCCCGGAGCCCGAGTTGCCATCGCGGCATCGAGCTTCTCGATCTATGCCTTCGAGGCGCTGCAGCAAGAACTTGAACAGGTCGAATGCCTCCAACTCATCTTCACAACCCCGACATTCGTCCCCAGTGAAGTGACCGACAGGACGCGGAGAGAACTGCGAGAGTTCCATATCCCGCAACCCGCGACGGAAAAAGGCTTCTTCGGGACGGAATTCGAGCTGCGGCTTAAGAACAGGCTGACCCAACGTGCCATCGCGAAAGAGTGCGCAGACTGGATTCGTCGGAAGGCCCAGTTCCGCTCAAACCGCAGTGGAGCTCCCATGCAGCAGTTCGCCTGCGTTAACAGCCCGTGGTTAAAGTCGGCGATTGATGCGGTACAAGTCTGGGTTCAAAGCGTCTAACGAGTATGGCGATGGGCAGGCGGGAAGATCAGCAAACGCAGGAGTTTTTGTGGATTGCGCACACGGAATTGGCGGCGGCTCCGGGGCATCCATTTTATGAGAAGCTGAATGAGTTGTTGGATGCAGAGCGCTTCGACGTCTTCGTCGAAGGCCTGAGCGCAAAGTTCTACGCGAAGAAGTATG
>Ga0182027_10007420_pt1 | contig 16144 bp, 17 predicted proteins | sample 712E1DmetaG_FD_121300 | JGI IMG/M metagenome (GOLD analysis project Ga0182027, IMG submission 121300) | Permafrost microbial communities from Stordalen Mire, Sweden - 712E1D metaG (Illumina Assembly) | ecosystem: Environmental > Terrestrial > Soil > Wetlands > Permafrost | place: Sweden...
GGGCATGCGGGCGTGGCGGACCACGTTCTCGACCACCACAATGGCGTCGTCCACCAGGATGCCGATGGAGAAGATCAGCGCGAACAGCGTGATGCGGTTCAGGGTGTAACCGTACAGGTAGAAGACCGTCAGCGTTAGCGCCAGTGTGACCGGGATGGCGATGAAGACGATCAGCGATTCGCGGAAACCCAGCGTGATCCAGATCAGAACACTCACCGAGATGACCGCGATGAGCATGTGCAGCAGCAGCTCGTTGGACTTTTCGGCGGCCGTCGCGCCGTAGTTGCGCGTGACGTGCATGTCGACATCGGACGGAATCACCGTGCCCTTGAGCGTTTCGACGCGGGTCAGGACGCCGGCGGCGACGTCGATGGCGTTGGTCGATTTGCGCTTCGAGATGGCCAGGGTGACGGCGGGCGAGTAGTGGCCGTGGGCGGCGTATTCGACATACTCGGAAGGCTCGCCGCCGCCATCGGAGACCTCGGCAACGTCGCGCACGAAGACGGGCCGGCCGTTGGCGACGGCCACCACCACATCGCGCACGTCGCCAGCGGTGCGCAGGAACTCCCCGGTTTCGAGCAGGAACTCGCGGTTGCCGCCCGAGTACTTGCCGGATTCGAGACGCCGGTTCGAGCCCACCAGCGCGCCATACACCTGCAGGGGCGAGAGCGCGTAGGCCGCCAGCCTGGCTGCGTCGAGCGTGACGCGGAGCTCGCGGCGGTCGCCACCGGTGATGGCGACGGCGGAAACGTCGGGCACCTGTTTGACGGCATCATGCACCTGGGCGGCCACGCGGCGCAGCTCGAAGGGGCCGTAGCGGTCGCTCGAAAAGGTCAGCGCCAGGATGGGGACGTCGTCGATCGAGCGCGGCTTGATCAGCGGCTGGGTGGCGCCGGGGGGAATCAGGTCGAAGTTCGCGAACATCTTCTGGTTCAGGTTGACGATGCTCTTCTCTTCGTCCTGTCCCACTTTGAATCGCACGATGGCGAGGGAACCGCCGGGGCTCGAGGTGGAGTAGATGTACTCGACCCCCGGTATCTCCCAGAGCAGCTTCTCCATCGGCTTGGTGACGCGTTCTTCCACCTCGCGGGCGGAGGCGCCGGGCATGCCGACGAAGACATCGACCATGGGGACCTTGATCTGCGGTTCCTCCTCGCGCGGGAGCTTCCAGACGGAAAAAGCGCCCAGAGCGAGAGAGGCGGCGACGATCAGCGGCGTCAGCTTGGAATCGATCCACAAGCGGGCGAAGCGGCCCGCGATGCCGAGCTTTGACGGATCGCTCACGGGCGCACCTCGACCAGCGCGCCGTCGGCGAGCGAGGGCGGAGCGGGGAAGACGACCTGCTCGCCGGGGCTCAAGCCCGAGAGGATCTCGACGGAGTTCTGGCTGCGCGGGCCGAGGGTCACGAAGCGCGAGCGGGCGCGGCCGCCATCGGCCACGAAGACCGAAGCGAGTTGGCCGCGCTCGGTAACGGCCGCGATGGGAATGGCCACCACGGGACGCGTTCCGAAGGCAAATCGGGCGCGGCCGAACAGGCCGGAGCGAAGCTGGGGTGTCGCGGGTAGATCGATCTTGGCGATGAAAGAGCGAGAGGCGGCCTCGATCGCGGGGACGATTTCGGAGACGCGCCCCTCGACCGGCCGGGCGATGGCGTCCAGCACGACGGTGACCGGCTGGCCGGTATGAATCAACGCCAGCCGCGATTCCTCGACCGTGGCTTCCAGGCGGTAGGCGCCCTCGCGCTCGATGGTGAGCAGCGGCGCGCCGGGCGCGGCCAGGCCGCCGGGGTCGACGCTCTTCGCCGTAACCGTGCCGGCGAACGGAGCGGCGAGCTGGGCGTAACCGCGCACGATCTCAGCCGAGGCCACAGCCTGGGAGGCCTGGGCGATTTTCGAATCGAGCTGGGCGCGGCGCGCGACCGCCATCTCATGTCCCGATTGCGCCAGCTTCAGCCGGGCGGCGGCCTCGTCGAACTCCTGGTTCGAGATGGAATCCTTGTCGAGCAGCTCCTTCATGCGCTTGTAGGTGGCCTGGGCCAGGTTGAGACTCGCCTGGGCGGCCGCGATGGCGTTGTCGGCCTCGGGCACGCCGCTGCGCGCCTCGGCCTGGGCGGCCTCGGCCTGGCGATATGCGGCGTCGAGATCGCGCGCGTCGAGCGACACCAGCAGTTGGCCCTCGCGCACGCGGTCGCCGGCCGCCACGCGCACCTCGCGCACGTAGCCCATCACCCTGCTTGAGATCACGGCCGAGGCGCGGGCGCGGACGGTGCCGGTGGCCTCGTAGAGGTTGGGCCAGGAGGCGGGTGCCACGGTGAGAACACGGATCGCGATGGGGGCGGCCCTGCCGCCGGAGTCGGTGGGCGCGGGGGATCCACAGGAAGTGAGGAAGATAGTTAGGAGGACGAGTGCGAAGCGTGCGGCACGGGATGACATTAGTTGAGTACCTCGGATCTGTCGGTAAGGGTTCCGGCGGCGAGTTCCAGGCTTACGGCCGCGAGGCGCTGGTCGTAGATGGCGGCCAGGCGGCGGTTGCGGGCCTCGAGCAGGGCGGTCTCGGTGCGGAGGAGGTCGGTGACGTTGCTGAGACCGCTGTCGTAACGGTTCTTGGTGATGCGGAGGCTCTCCTCCGCCATGGAGACCGCGGCCTGGGCCACGTCGATGCGCTCGGCGGCGGCCTTGAAGTCGGCATAGGCCCGACGCACCTGGAGCCGGATTTGCGAGCTGGCCTGGCGCTCCAGGGCGCGGGCGCGGTCGAGGCTGTAGGCGGCCTCGTTCATGCGGGCGCGGTCGGCGCCGCCGTTGAAAATGTTCCAGCGCAGGCTGGCCGAGACGAGCCAACTCGCGCCGCCACGGTCGGTAAAGGTCTGGCGGTCGGCTTCAAAGCCGGCGTGAACACCGACCTGGGGCAGCAACAAGGCTCGGGCCGCGGATCCCTGGGTCCGGGCCAGATCGGAAGCCATCCGGGCCTGGTGCAGTTCGGGCCGCGAGACGCCTGCGGCCGTCTCGTACTGTTCGAGGGAGTGCTGGTCGAACGCAGCCGCTGTCAGCGGAGTCGAGAGATCGTGAGGTTCGGTGAGCGGCAATCCGAGCGCCTCGTTCAGCGCCGCCTGCGCCACAGCGAGGTCGGCCTTCCTGCGGATCTGCTCCTCCCGCACCGCGGCCAGGTGCACCCTTATGGACAGCACGTCGGCGTTGGTGGACATCCCGGCCTCGCGGACCGCCTGGGCGCGGTTCAAATCCGCTTCGGCCGATCGCAGGGCCTCGCCGGCCACCCGGGCGCTCTCGGCCGCGAGCACCGCGCCGTGGTAGGCGCGGACCACGTTGGCGATGGCGATCATGCGGGCGAGCCGCTCGTCCTCGGCGCTCACGTCGCGTCCCAGCTTCGCCGTTCTGACACCCAGCCGCGTCTCGCCGCCATCGTAAACGGTCTGGTCCAGGGCGAGCTGGGACTGGAAGTTGTCGAGCGCGGCGGGGCGGTTCAGCGGGCCGAGTGCGAAGTTGGCCGCAGTGAATTGATGCTGGGTGAGCAAAGAGCTGAAAACCACCACTGGGTTGTTGGTCCGCAGTGCCGATTCGGTGTAGTTGAGCTTGGGGAGGTAGCCGCTACGAGCTTCCGCGATACGCATTTCCGCGCCCTTCGTGGCATCCCGGCTGGCCGCGATCGAGGGGTGATTATCCAGGGCCTGGCGGACCGCCTCCATTAATGAAAGCGAACTCTGGCCAGCGAGCGGCAAAACCACTACCAATGAAACCAACATCTTGCGCATGTCAGGGGGAACGATGCACTGCGGTCCCGGAGGTTACCAGCTTTTTCTCTGTCACCTGGCGAAACGGGATGCATCATCGAGAATGGAGTCTTGAATATGGAAACTACAGTCCGGTATGTGAATGGCGTAAAGTTCATAGCCGCCAGCAGGGGCCACGAGGTGGTTTGCGACCAGCCGGCCGACAACGCGGGCACGGACGAGGGAATGACGCCGCCCGAATTCCTTCTAGCGTCGCTCGGGACCTGCGCCGGCTTCTATGCCGTCCAGTACCTGAATGCGCGAGGGCTGCCGTCGAGCGGCTTGCAGGTACGGGTTTCCGGGGAAAAGGCGAAGGCGCCGGCGCGGGTGGCCTCGTTCCTGATCGAAATCAGCGTGCCAGGCCTCCAGGACGAACGCCACCGGGAAGGCGTGCTGCGGGCGGCGAAGTCCTGCCTGATCCACAATACGCTGCTGAATCCGGCGTCGATTGAGACCGTGCTTCGCCCGGCCGCTGCAGCCGCCGTGGCAGAGTAGCTACAATGCGAGCGGGGACCCAATTTGGCAGCTTCCGACACCAGGGACGAAGTCGCACTCGCTCGCGACCTCATTGCCGGCGAGCCGGGGGCGTTCGACCGCTTCGTGGAAGTCTTCCGCTCCAAGATTTTCCATTACGCGCAGACGGTGTGCGGGCGGCGCGAAGATGCCGAAGAGGTGGCGCAGGACACGCTGCTCAAGGTGTTCTCGAACTTCAACCAGCTACGCGAACCGGAGCGGGTGAAGGCCTGGGTGTTCCGCATCGCGCGGAACGAATGCCTCATGCGCCGGCGCAAGAGCGTGTTCGCTCCCACCCAGGAGCTGTCGCTCGACGACTACCTGCCGCACCAGGACCAGGACGATGGCCGGCGGCTCGAGATCGCGGACTGGTCCGCGCTTCCAGACGACCAGGCGTTGCGCGGGGAACTGCGCGACGTGGTCCGCGCCGCGATCGAAACGCTGCCGGAGATCTACCGCGCGGTCATGTCGCTGCGCGATATCGAAGAGCTGAGCACGGAAGAGACGGCCGAAGTGATGGATATCAGCGTGGAGGCCGTCAAGACCAGGCTGCACCGGGCGCGGCTCGCGGTGCGCCAGAAGCTGGAAGAGTACATGAAGGGCGCTAAGGCCGGAGGGAGGCGGTAATGGGAGCCGGCAAACACAGTAAAGAGAAGTGCCGCGACGTGTTCGCGCTGCTATCGGAGTATCTCGATCGGGAGTTGACTCCCCAAGCCTGCGCCGAGATCGAGGCCCATCTGGCGGGCTGCCCGCCGTGCATCGACTTCTTCAACAGCCTCAAGCGGACGGTAAGCCTGTGCCGCAACTGCGGGGGCGAGAAACCGCGGCCGCTCACGCCGGAGCAGCGGGACAAGCTGGTGGAGGCCTACCGGACGTTCCTGGCGAACCGGGCCTAAGGCTGGGGCCTTCGTGGCCGCTTCTCAGCACTTCCCGGTTCGGCGCTCGCGACGCTTCTTGAAGTCGTCCACGAGCTCTTCCTCACTCGTTCCCGCTGCGGCGATCAGTTCCTGCATCTTTTCGCCGGCGACGCGCAGGGCCTCGAGATCGGCTTGGTTCGGCTTAGGCCTGGTGGGAACATAGATGCCGATTGTGGCGCCGTGCCGCGTGATGGGGACGGGCGTTTTGGACTCCAGGTAGTTGGAGAGGTTCTCTCGAAACTCCCGAATTCCGACCTTAGTGGCCTGTCCGACAAGCCGCGAGCCTGCGCGGCGCCGCCGCGCGGTACGATTGAGCCAAAGGAGATCTCATGAAGTCCCTGCTCACCGCTGTTTGTGCCTTTGCGCTTCTGGCCGGCGTCGCTACCGCCGCGGATGCGCCCGCCAATCCGCTCCTGGCCAGTTCCAGTGCATTCTACGGCCAATTGAAGGACATCGTTCTGCGGTCGGCCGACAAGATGGCCGAGGCGGATTACTCTTTCCGTCCAACTCCCGAAGTGCGCACATACGGCGGAGTGCTGGCTCACATCGCCGACGCGCAATTCCTGCTGTGCGGGATCGCCTCCGACGGCAAGATGGTCATGAAGGGGTACGAGAAAACGGCCAAGACCAAGGCCGAAATCGTGGCCGCCCTCAAGGCAGGCTTCGCGGCTTGCGATGCCGTCTACGCCAGGCTCACCGACGCGGACGCAGCAGGGATGGTGTCTTGGTTCGGCCAGCAGCGGACGAAGTTGAGCGTCCTCGATTTCAACACCGCGCACGGCTTCGAGCACTACGGCAACCTGGTGACGTACATGCGCATGAAGGGCATCGTTCCGCCGTCGAGCGAGAAGAAGATGTAGGCGGGCTAGCGGTAGGTCACCAGCGCCGGGTCGCCGAGGTGCGGGACCGCGTTAAAACCTAACAGGGAGAACCGGTCGCCGGAGAAAAGGAACTCGGAGTAGGCCGAGTTGCGCACCAGCCAGGCAAGCTCCAGTGTCTGGAGCGGCTCCAGGCGGTGCGCCATCTGCACGGCGATGGCGGTGGGGCCGGCCGAGGAAAACACTACCACGCGGGCGCCCTTTGCGCCGTGGTTTCGAACCTGATCGAGACCGCGACGCACGCGGGACTCGAACATCTGCCAGGTCTCGACTTGGGAGGCATCGAACTCCGCGCGCACCCACATGGTCGTGAAAGCGCGGAAGAGGAGTTCGATGGCACGGGCGTGCCCCGGCTGCCCCTGGGCCGCGCGCAGATCGCGCTCCAGCGCGCCGATGCGGGAGTTCGCTACGGCGACTCGCGGCAGGTAGCGGCGCGTCAGCGCCTCCCCGGGGAACTCATCGAGATCGGGCAAGACCACCGGCTCGGGCCACGCCAGTCCGGCCTTGCGACAGATCTCGCCCACCAACTCGGCGGTCCGCAGGTGGCGCTTTGCCGGCCCCGAATAGACGCGCTCGAAGGCCGTCCGCGTGCGGGCCCAATACTCCCCCAGCGCCGCGGCCTGCCGCTCTCCAAGCTCTGAGAGGCGGTCGTAATCCTCGGCGAACAGGGACGCCTGGCCGTGCCGAACCAGGGTGAGGGTGCTCATCGAGGCTGAGCCTCGCGGTGAGCCGGCGCCGGCTCGACGTGCACCAGCACGTCGGCGATGAAGTCCAGATTCTCCTTGAGCTGGATGCGGACCGCGGTGGCGATGTCGTGCGATTCGCGAACGGTGATATCGGGGTCCACTTCCAGGTGCAGATCGACGTGGTACTCGAAGCCGGTCTTGCGCGCGTAGCACTTCTCGACTCCCTCGACGCCGGGCACCGCGAGCGCCACCGCCCGAATCTGGCTCATCAGCGCGCCATCCGGCATGGTGTCCACCAATTGCAGCGAGGTTTCGCGAACGATGCGCGCGCCGGTGAATACCACGATCAGCCCGACGGCGACTCCTCCGTATTGGTCCGAGTGCACAAACCGCGAGGGATCCATCAGCGTCAGCCCGAGCGCGACCAAGGCGGCTGCTCCGGAGAGGATATCGACCGTGTCGTTCCAGGCGTCGGCAATCAGCGCCCCGCTGCCCGTGCGCTTGCCGAAGCGGAACTTCAGCGTCGACAGTCCCACCTTGATCACGATCGACACGATCAGCGGCCAGATGGCGTAAAGCGCCGGAGTCGCATGGCGTTCCGAGACGTGATCGAGAGCGTGCATGCAGATGCCGGCGCCGGCGGCGGAGAGAAGAATCCCGACCGCCAGGCCGCTGAGCATCTCGAACCGCCCGTGCCCGTACGGGTGTTCCGCATCCGGCGGCCGCGCGGCAGCGATCAGGCCGAGCAAGACGATCGTAGAGCCGACCACGTCGCCCGCGGATTCGAAGCCGTCCGCGACTACGGCCGTCGAGCCCGCCATCCAGCCGATCAGCAGCTTGCTGAACGCGAGCAGACTGCTGACGCCGACGCTGATGAGCGCGATGCGGCGGGCGGTGTGGGCTCTCTGGGCTTGGCGAGTGGCTGGGTGCAACCGCGAACTCCTCCGACCATGTTAGCCGACTTCAAGCGCGCACCATCTGGCCCGCAGCCTCTGCTAAACTCGAATTTCGCCATGAGTTCCAAACCAGCCAAGCCCAAGGAGCCCGTGCCGCCGCTCAATCTGTGGGGACCGGCGGTGGCGCTGGCGTGGTTCATCCCCGGAGGTGGCCACTTTCTGCTGAAGCGCTATGGACGCGCCGGGCTGTTGCTGGGCGCCATCCTGGTCATGTTCCTGTTCGGGATCATGATGCAAGGTGAGCTTCTCAAGCCACAGGGCGGCGATCTGCTGACGGTGGTGATGTACTACGGCGGGTTCCTGTGCAACGTGCTGACCGGCGTGCCGTACATGATCGCGGTGTGGTTCGGATACGCGCAGCCGGACGTGGCCGGCGCGGTGCACGATTACGGGACCAAGTTCCTGGTGACGGCGGGCCTGCTGAACGTGCTGGCGATGGTGGACGCCTACGAAATCGCCATCGGGAAGAAAAGCTGATGCCGAAAGTGACGCTCTCGCACTTCGAAGCCGCCCTCCTGTTCTCCCTGTGCGCCTCCATGGTTCTCGGAGTGGTCACGAAACCCACCGACCGCGAGCGCCTGAAGTACGGCGCGACCTGCTTCGGCTGGTTCGTGGCGGTGCTGTTCGGCCTGGGCTGGCTGATGTACCTGGGACACGGCTAGGCGCGCCGCCGGCTGCCTAGGGCTGAGGGCCTATGAAGACGTTCTACATCGAGACCTTCGGCTGCCAGATGAACGCGCACGACTCCGAGAAGGTGGTCGGCACGCTCCTGGCCCAGGGCTATGCGCAAGTGCCCGAGCCCGAGCAGGCCGACCTGGTGCTCTACAACACCTGCAGCATTCGCGATAAGGCCGAGCAAAAAGTCTTCAGCCGCCTGCAACAGTTCAAGCGCTCCGGGAACGGCAAGGTGTTCGCCGTGCTCGGTTGCGTGGCGCAACAAGAAGGCGAAAAGATTTTCGAGAAAGCGCCGCACGTCAGCCTGGTGTGCGGTTCGGCGAGTTACAACCGGCTGCCGGAGATGTTGGTCCAGCTCGAGCGCGGCGGAAGGCGCGTGACCGGTCTCGACCTCGACACCGACCTGACCTTCGAAACGCCGCTCACGCGCCGCGACAATCCCCACCGGGCTTACATCACCATCATCGAGGGCTGCGATAAGAGCTGCGCCTATTGCGTGGTCCCCTTCACGCGCGGCCCGGAGCGCAGCCGCACCAGCCAGAGCGTACTGGACGAGGCGCGCGGTTTGGCGGAGCAGGGCTACACCGAGATCCAACTGCTGGGACAGACCGTGAACAGTTACCGCGATCCTTCGCCCGCGGGCTGGGATTTTGTCCGCTTGCTCGACGCGGTCGCACGGACGCCCGGTCTGCGGCGCGTACGCTTCACCACCTCGCATCCACGCGATTTCGTCCCGGGTATCGTGGATGCCATCGACGCGAATCCGGTGCTCGCCAACCACGTGCACCTGCCGGTGCAATCGGGCTCCTCCGCGGTTCTGGACCGCATGCGCCGCCTGTACACGCGCGAGCAGTACCTGGAACGGATCGCCTGGATCAAGAACTCCCGCCGCGCCATCTCCATCACCACCGACATCATTGTGGGCTTCCCAGGCGAGACCGAGGCGGATTTCGAAGAGACTCTCTCGCTGCTCGACCGGGTCGGGTACGACTCCGTGTTCAGCTTCAAGTATTCGCCGCGGCCGAACACCTCGGCCCTGGGGATGGCGGCCCAGGTGCCGGAGTCGGAGAAGAGCAGGCGGCTGACCGTGGTGCAGGAGAAGCAGCGCGCCATCCAGCTTCGGAGAAACGCGGAGCTGGTGGGGACAGTCGAAGAAGTGCTGGTCGAAGGATACAACCAGGGCACCGGGCAGTGGATCGGCCGCACCGCGCAGAATCGGGTGCTGAACTTCACCCATCCGGGGAACGGGCACTCGCTCGAGGGAGAATACCGGACGGCGCGGGTCACTCGAGCCGGCCCGAATTCGCTGGCGGGCGAGGCAGTATGATGGAAGCTGAAGGGGGCACATCATGGAAGTCGAAATGAAGATCCGCGGCCTGATGATGGATCCGGTGTCGAACATGCCCATCGTCATCCTGAAGGATGTGGGCGGCAACTCGATCCTGCCGATCTGGGTCGGAGTTTACGAAGCCAACGCCATTGCCCTCGAAATCGAGAAAGTGACTACGCCGCGCCCGATGACCCACGACCTGATCAAGAGCCTTCTGACGGGTCTCAGCACGGGGATGAAGAAAGTCGTCGTAAGCGAATTGAAAGACGACACTTTTTACGCCGTGATCTGGCTGGAGCGAGACGGCGAGATCATCAGCGTCGATTCGCGGCCGAGCGACGCCCTGGCGCTGGCGCTGCGCCTCGATTGCCCGATTTACGTCGAAGAATCGGTGCTGAAATCCTCCAAGATGACCGCCTCGGTCTCCGACAAGGTGAACCAGGAGGAGATGCGCCGCTGGCTCGAAGGTCTCAACGACGAGGACCTGGGGCGCTACAAGATGTAGCCCCACGGCGTCCGCTCCCTGGCGGTCGCGGCTCAGTAAGACCTACCGAACCGCGCGCGTGAGCAAGCGGACGGCTGCGGCGTGAAACAAAGCCGCGCTTGTTTCGTCTACACGAGTATGAGCGGCCGAAACAAGATGGCGTGGGTGAAAAGGGCGGGGGGGACGATCCTTCTGGCCGCCGTCACCATGGCTGGGGCCAGCAACCCGTCGGTCGAGCGCGCTTACTACTCGACGCGCGGGTTCGTGTGTCACTTCCGGTCTATTGAAAAGTCAACACTGCAAAAGGGCCTATGGGAGAGAGTGGCGCTCAGCCTGGTATTGGTGAGCGCCGACTCTCCGGAGCCTGTGTGCGCGAACCAGCCCCGTAAACGGCCGCCGACCCTTTAGTCGGCCTTCTTGTGGTGCACCACGGCCTTTTTGGCCGCCGGCGGCGCGGGCCAGCCGCTGAGGTTCTTCTTCTCCACCTCAAAGGTGACCATGAAGGGCTGCTTGGTGAATGACGTCGCCGCGCCCCGGAACTTGATCGGGGTTCCGGGCTCTGCCGGACGCGCGAGCGGGGGATCGAACACCAGGGTGGCGTCAACGGTCTTGCCGTCCTCGATGGCGATCTTGACGAACTTGGGGGCGCGTGCCGGCTCCTGGCTGATCACCTTTCCCTCGAAGGCCGGCTGCCCTTCGGGCGGAACCAGCGCGTCCTTCATCGATCCGCTGAAGTAGGCATCGCCGCCGTCGCCGGTGAGTTGTCCCTTGATGGTGACCCAGAGGGCCAGGGAGGGGCTGCTCTTCTGCAGATCCTGGAGCTTCTGGTTTGCCCTCTCATCCTCGCTCGCGATCGCGAAGCCCTCGGGCGGAAACACGCTGGCTTTGGCTGCCGCCAGCAGCGCCTGGAATCCCGCGGGATCGTCGCCGTGATACTTGGTGTAATTGGTCTGCACGTACGTTAGAGTCTTCTGACGCTGCGCCGGGTCAAGCGCGCCAGGCCCGTCGTAAACCGCCGCGCGCGCATAATAGAAAAGCGCTTGCGCCAGCAGTTCGGGCTTCTTCTCCGCCGTCGCCTGAGCGCCAAGCGCACCCGCGAGCCAGTACACGGCTTGCGAATCGCCAGGGTTGGTTTGTAGTTCCGCCTTGATCTCGCTCTCCGAGGTGGGGTAATCCTTGCGCTGATAAGCGACCCATCCCAGCGTGCGGTGGCCGATTGAGGTCATCTGGCCCTTCGTCTGTTTCCACGCCGCCTCGTCCGTAATCGTCGCCGGCTTTTCGGCGGTCAGCAGGCCGCTGGCGGCCTTCTGCGCCAGGTCCAGGCCCTCGGGCGAGGTCTGGCCGGGAACCACAAGTATGGCGATCCAGTAAAGCGCTTTCAGATTCTTGGGATTCAGGCCCAGCAGCTCTTTGCCCACATCCAGCATCTTGTCCGGCTGTTTGAGAGCCTGATAGGTATCCATGAAGGCTTCAAGGCGCATTTCCTTGAAGTCGGTCTCCGCGTACTTCTCTTTCCACTGGTTCAGCAGGTCCAGCTTTTTCTGTGGGTCCTTCTCAGCCAGGGCGGACTGGACCAGATCATACTCCGCCCGGTCTTTCCAATTTGGTGTCTTCTGACCCGTCTGCGAAGCCGCCGCCGCTGGTTGCTGGTTCTGCCCCCAGGCGAACCCGAGGCCCAAAGCGGATGAAATCGCAATGGCAACAACAGCCGATAGTTGAACGCGCACTCATGCCTCCTGTACTGCCCTTTTCTGTGCTGCTCCTGTAAGGCTGACCCGGCAAGCCAGCGCACACGGGCCGTAGTTCAACGGCACAGCGCGCCGCGACTCGCACTTTGCGGAGTATAGCGGAATCAAACTCCAGGGCGCAACATCAATCCTGCCAATCCAGTTGACGGAGGCGGGCGCGGGCCTGTTTCGAGAGCTTTGGGCAGGCGGGCGGGCGCACCGGACCGGACCGACTATGTATCCTGGAGTCTTGTCAGGCATGCGCTACGCCGACTGGGCTGTCATCCTCGTCTACCTGGCCGGGGTCACCTGGTTCGGGGCCCACTTTCGCCGGCGTCAGAAGACCCTGAAGGAGTACTTCCTGGGCGGCCGGACCGCACCCTGGTGGGCCATCGCCCTCTCCATCGTATCCGCCGAGACCAGCACACTCACCATCATCAGCACCCCGGCCCTGGCCTTCACGGGCGATCTCGGCTTCCTACAGGTGGTGCTGGGGTACCTGCTGGCGCGCATCGTGATTGCATTCCTGTTTCTGCCCCTGTATTTCCGGGGCGAAATGTATACGGCCTACGAGCTCATCGAGGTCCGCTTCGGCCCCCGCTTGCGCCGGGTCACCGCCGGGACGTTCCTGATTGTTCGCGCTTTCGCCGAAGGCGTGCGCGTCTTCGCCATCTCGATCGTGATTTCGATCGTGCTGGGCACCGGCGAAATCGCCTCCATCGTGCTGATTGTCTGCCTGACGCTGTTCTACACCTTCGAGGGCGGCATGACCGCGGTGATCTGGACCGACGTGGTGCAGATGTTTCTCTACGTCGTCGGCGCGCTAGTGAGCTTCGTGGTCCTGCTGCATCAGATACCGGGAGGATGGGCGCACGTGCTGGCGGTGGCGGCTCCGCTGGGCAAGTTGCGCGTGTTCGATTTCAGCTTCCACCTGGGGCGGCCGTACACTTTTTGGGCCGGCCTGGTGGGGGGATGCTTCCTGACCACGGCCAGCCACGGAACCGAGCAGTTGATGGTGCAGCGGCTGCTCTCCGCGCGCAACGAAAGGGAAAGCCGCGTGGCGCTATTTGCCAGTTGGGCGGTGATTTTCGTCCAGTTCAGCCTGTTTCTGCTGATCGGCGTCATGCTTTTCGTGCTGCGGTCGGACCGTCACCTGGCCGCCCCGCTGCATGCCGACCGGCTCTATCCGGAGTTCGTATGGCGATCCCTGCCGCCGGGCCTCGCGGGCCTGGTGATCGCGGCCATTCTGGCGGCGGCCATGTCGAATCTGAGCGCGGCGCTGAACGCCCTGGCATCGACCACGGTCATCGATTTCTGGCGGCCGCTACGGCGGCGACCGCTCCCTCACGGTCGCGGCTCTGAAGGGTCTGGTACCGAACCGCGACCGTCAGGGAGCGGACCCGACAACCTCGGCGAGGTGCGCGTGGCGCGCGCCGCCACCGTCGTCTGGGGTGTGGTACTGCTGGTGATCGGGACCTTTGCGAGGCACTGGGGGACGGTGCTCGAGGCCGGGCTCACCATTGCGTCCATCGCCTATGGCGGATTGTTGGGCGTATTCCTGCTGGGCCTGATGCCGCGCCGCGTGCCGCAGAATGCCGCGATCGCCGGCATGGCGTTGGGCATCGCGACGGAGGTCTATCTGAAACTCGGCACCAGCATCGCCTTTACGTGGCTGGCCGCCATAGGAACGCTGGTGACTTTCGGGTCTGCATGGCTGGCTTCTCCGCTGTTCGAAAGGGATGGACGTGAGCGAGACTGACAACTCACAAATGGGGCTGAGGCGCGACCTGGGCATCTGGAGCGCGGTGGCGATCGTGATCGGGACGGTCATCGGGAGCGGCATCTTCCGCGTCTCCTCGAAAATGGTGGCCGAGGTCGGATCGCCGGGCGCCGTGTTTCTGGTCTGGATTTTCGGGGGTGTCCTGACGCTGTTCGGCGCGCTGACCTACGCCGAGCTGGCCGCGGCCATGCCCGAAGCCGGCGGCGAATACGTTTATCTGAAGGAAGCCTACGGGCCGCTGTGGGGCTACCTCTACGGCTGGACCCAGATGTGGGTCGCCAAGAGCGGTTCGATTGCCACCATCGCGACTCTGTTCTTCGTCTATTTTGCCAACTTCGTCCCGATTCTGGACGGGGTGATGACCACCGTGCCTCTGCCGATCGGCCCACACGGCGGCCCCCTCGAAATTCGCTACGGCCAGCTCTGCTCCATGGCGCTGATTTTGGTGCTAGGCGCGGTGAATTACGCGGGGGTGAAGTTCGGAGGCCGGGTCCAGGTGGGGGTAACGGCCCTGAAACTGGGACTGATCGCCGGCATTATCGTCATTGGCGTGGTGGCGCGGCAGGGCAGCGCGGCAAACCTGGCCTCGTCGATACCCGTGGCCGGCGGCGTAGCCGGCTTCTTTACCGCGCTGGTGGGGGCACTGTGGGCCTATGACGGCTGGAATAACGTCAGCATGGTTTCCTCCGAGATCCGCCAACCGCAGCGCAGCCTTCCCCGCGCGCTCATCGCGGGCACCGCGGCGGTAATCGTGATTTATCTGCTTACCAACCTGGCCTACTTTCGCGTCCTGCCGGCCCGGGACGTGGCAGGAGCGCCCCGCGTGGCGGCCCTGATGATGCAGCGGGTGTTCGGCTCCGTGGGCGCCAGCGCGGTGAGCGTGGCGGCGATGGTATCTATATTCGCGGCGCTCAATGGATCCATCCTGTCCGGCGCCCGCGTTCCGTATGCCATGGCGCGGGACGGGCTCTTCTTTCGCAAAGTAGCCCAAGTGCATCCGATTTACCGCACGCCGGGCGTTTCGATCCTGGCATTGTGCGGTTGGGCGGCGGTGCTGGTTCTGAGCGGCCGCTTCGAGGAACTATACACGTACGTTATATTCGCGAGTTGGATTTTGTACGGAATGACGGGGGTCGCGGTGCTGGTGCTGCGGCGTCGGCGTCCGGATCTGGCCAGGCCTTACAAGACATTAGGATACCCGGGGGTACCGGTACTATTCGTACTGGGAGCCGCGGCAGTGGTCTGGTCGACGCTGCTCGAATCGCCGCGGGAGTCGCTACTGGGGTTGGGGATCATCGCAGCCGGTTTACCCTTGTATTTTCACTGGCGGCGGAAATCGCGGCGGGAATCGGCGGATATCGGAGCGGGGTTTCCGGGTACCACGCCGCGAACGGGTCAAAACCACAAAAAACCCTAGGAGTCGAGTTTTTGTTCTGATTTCAGAACAAACCACTTGAAACCTGAGCAAAAATGCGATAAAACTGCTCTAGTATTCAAAGTGCGATCGCTTGGCTGTTCCGATTTCAGAACGGAGGGGCGATCAGCCATAGGAGCAGAGATGGACGTAACCAAGATCATTGCCGATTTGCGACAAGAACGAGAGCAGATTGAAGAGGCCATCATAAGTCTGGAACGGCTGGCCCGCGGGCGCGGCCGCCGTCGTGGCAGACCCCCCGCCTGGCTGGCCATGGCGAAGAAGCGCGGACGCCCCCCGGGGAGCAAGAACAAGAGCAGCGTGAACAAGCCCGCTGCGTCCTAAGATCAGGCCCGGGTCTCACACAGTTCCGCTCCCTCACGCGTGCGGTTCGGTTCTGACATGCGCTCCAGCACCGAACCGCGACCGTGAGAAGGGCGGGCTACCGATAAAGCAGGTGCTCCTCCCGCAGTTTCAGAAACGCTCCCAGAGCGTCTTCTCCAGCCTGCTGGATCCGAGCAGGGTCCTCGCCGGCCTCGAGCATCTGTATGGTCTGGCGATTGCCAATCAGCCACCGGTTGTCCTCCAGGACGATCCTGGAGGGGTATAGGCGGCCAAGGGCGGAAGCCACCTCCAGGCCCAACCTGGCTGAATCGAATGCCTCCCGGTCTGTAATCACGAAGCGGACGCCCTCGATGAGCCGCCCCTGGAAGTTGGACGAGGCCGGCTGGAAACGCGTGGGATACGAGCGCACGCCGGGAATGAAGCGGCCATTCAGGAAGGCCGCCAGCTCAGGCCCCCGAATCCAATCGGCCCCGATCTGTTCAAACGGCGCGTCCGTGCCCCGTCCCACCGAGTAGTTCCCGGATGCCTCGATCATCGCCAGACCCGGGTACAGCAGCGCCGCGTTGAGACTGCGCATGTTGGGCGAAGCGTCGATCCACGTCAGGCCGGTCGCTTCGAACCAGTCGCCCGGCTGCCAATCGCGCATGGCGACGAC
>Ga0182027_10007421_pt1 | contig 16143 bp, 12 predicted proteins | sample 712E1DmetaG_FD_121300 | JGI IMG/M metagenome (GOLD analysis project Ga0182027, IMG submission 121300) | Permafrost microbial communities from Stordalen Mire, Sweden - 712E1D metaG (Illumina Assembly) | ecosystem: Environmental > Terrestrial > Soil > Wetlands > Permafrost | place: Sweden...
AAAAATCTCTTTTTCAACCCATTGTGCCGTCAGTTTTTTCTCGATGGTCCCGAGGAACTCCCCCATCCGCTCCCCGGTCCTGGCCGACAGCCAAACACCTTCTCCTGAACGCATCCGATGTTTTTGCGATGGAGAGAGGAGATCCATTTTATTATATGCGGTCACCAGCGGCAAATGGTCCATCTTCAGGTCGCGCAGAATGTCCAGCACGGCCTTTTCCTGGGCGGGCCAATCCGGCGACGAACGATCGATGACATGGACGAGGAGATCCGCCGAAGCCGTTTCTTCCAGCGTCGCCCGGAAGGAAGCGACCAGTTCCGTCGGCAATTTGCGGATAAAACCCACGGTGTCCGTAAACAGGATCGTCCGACCCTGCCTGCCGGCAGGCAGGCGCTCGGGCAGTCGGATGCGTCGCGTCGTCGGGTCGAGCGTGGCGAAGAGTTTGTCATCCGCATAGACGCGATGGCGGTCGGCCTTCGGTGCGCCCGCACTGTGCCGGAGAAGAGCGTTTAAGAGCGTCGATTTCCCGGCGTTCGTGTAGCCGACCAGAGCCACCTGCGGCACCGGAATGCTCCGGCGCACGGACCGCTGCAGGGAGCGTTCGCCCCTCACCTTCTCGATTTGTTTCTGCAGGACGGCCATTCGGTCGCGGAGGCGGCGGCGGTCGACTTCGAGTTTCCGTTCTCCCGGGCCGCGCGTCCCGATGCCGCCGGTCTGCTGCTCGAACCGGCCGAAGCGTTCAGTGATGCGCGGGAGCAGGTAGTTCAACTGCGCCAGCTCCACCTGCAGGATGCCTTCGCGCGAGCGGGCGCGCCGGGCGAAGATGTCGAGGATCAGGCGTGTCCGGTCGACCACCTTGGCGCCGGTGACCTCTTCCAGGTTCCGCTGCTGGACGGGTTTGAGTTCATCGTCGAAAACCAGCGTGCGGGTTCTCAGCTGCAGCATGCGTTCGGCGAGCTCGGCCGCTTTCCCCTTTCCGATAAACGTGGCGGGATCCGGACGGTCCTTTTTCTGGGTGTGTATTTCGACCACGTCGCCGCCGGCGGTGCGGACCAATTCTTCCAGCTCCTCCATCGAGGCGCGAACGGTCGCCTCCGTCTGGCCCTGCCGCTGGATCGCGACCGCGATTACCTTTTCCATTCGACCTCGAGCTGATGGCGGAACCACGTGCGTTGGCGCTTGGCGTATTGGCGGGTGTCTTGAATCAGGAGCCGGAGACATTCGTCTTTCGAAAGCGTTCCTTTTAGGTAGGCGATCACGCGCGGGTAGCCCAGACCGCTGAGCGCCGGGCAAGTTTCCGGGATTCCCCGATCCAGGAGCGCCTGTGTTTCTTCGACCACCCCGTCTTCAAGCATCCGGCGACATCGAGACTCAATGCGCCGCTCCAGTTCTTCCCGGCCGGGATCCATCCCAAAGAATTGAAGTGAGAGGCCGGTTTTCTGATGCTCGGCATGCCATCGCGAAATGGGTTTGCCGGAGACTTCGTAGACTTCAAGCGCCCGAATCAGCCGCTGGATATTGTTGGCCGGGATTTTCGCCGCCGCGGCGGGATCGATTGCGGCGAGTCTGGCATGCAGCGCCGGGCGTCCCTTTTCGACGGCTTCCTTCTGTAATCGTTCTCGTATCTGCGGATCGGCGGGCGGAAGCGGCGACAGCCCCTCGGTCAGCGCTTTAAAATAAAGTCCCGTTCCTCCGACAAAGATCGGCGTTTTCTCCCGTGATCGGATCTCGCGGACTTTTTCCGTCGCCAGCCGCACAAAATCCGCGGCCGAGAAGGTTTGATCGGGTTCGAGAAGATCAATCAGATGATAGGGGATCCCGTGCGTGTCCTGAGGTTTGGCCGTTCCCACGTTTAAATATTTGTAGACCTGCCTGGAGTCGACAGAGATGATTTCGGCGTTCTGCTCCTGCGCGAGACGGATCCCCCGTTCCGTTTTGCCGGACGCCGTAGGCCCGACAATGGCCAGAAAGGCTTGTGTCATGGGATCAGGTGCGACGGAAGCGTCGGTGCAGTTCAGCCAGCGTCAGCCGGATATGCGTCGGGCGCCCGTGCGGGCAGGTCATCGGATGCTCGCAGGAGGACAAGTCCTCCAGGAGCTGCGTCACTTCGCGGGAGGCCATGGCGTCACTGGCCATGACGGCCGCGCGGCAGGCCGCGCGCGCGGCGATCTGATGTTGGATTTCCGTCCGGCTCGTGGGTTTTTCGTTCTGGAAACCTTCCAGGGTTTCTTCCAAAAAGCGTTTGGCCTGCTTGGTTCCCGGCAGGACCGCCGGCCATTCCTTCAAGGCAAAGCTGCGGGGGCCAAATTCCTCAAGGAGAAATCCCATGGCAGCCAATTCCGAAAGATACGACCGCATCGTCTCCGCTTGCGCCGGCGTCACATCCCAGATGAGCGGCGAGAGAAGCCTCTGGCGTGTCACTTGGCGGGTTGAGACCTGGGCCAGGAGCCGTTCGTAGAGCACGCGCTCGGCCGCGGCATGCTGGTCGACAAGAATCAGTTCTTCCCCCAGTTCGAAGAGCAGATAAACTCTTTGGAATTGCCCGAGATAACGCATCTGCGCCCATTCCGCCAGAGGCGCGGCAGGAGCCGGCGATTTAAAGAGGTCGTCAGAAACCACCGACTCCGGGGCCTGTGTGAGAAGCGCCGCGGCAGATTCACGAAGAGTGGGGGCGGGGGAAGGCCGGGAATCCGCCGGAGAAGGCGACGCCGCCGAACGATACTCAGGGACATCCACCCGGCTGCCATGGAGCGAGCGCAGGTGCGTGTAGAGAACGTCATAGACGGCCCGCTCATCGGCGATCCGGACTTCGCGCTTGGTGGGATGGACGTTCACGTCCACAAGCGCCGGATCTAAATGGATGAACAGGCAATACACCGGATAGCGGCCGACCGGCAGCCAATCCCGGTAAGCTTCATAGACCGCGTGATTGAGCATGCGCTGGAAAACGGGACGCTGATTCACGAAAAGGACCTGATACGCCTTGGTCGGATGGTGCGCCGGAATGGCGTTCACGAATCCGCGGATCGTGCAGGGGCCTCGAGAAACATTGACGGGCACGAGCTGCTCCGCGACGGAAAGGCCCCAGAGATCGGAGATCCTCCCGCCTAGTTCCTGGGAAGGGGCGAGCGACAGGATCGTCTTTCCGTCCATCACAACTTCAAAACGCACGGCCGGGTGTGCGAGCGCAATCTCCTGGAGCGTCTTAAGGATATGCGCGCGTTCGGTGGAGTCCCGCTTTAAGAATTTGGAGCGGGCGGGCGTATTGAAAAAAAGATCCTGCACGTCGATGGTGGTCCCGCGCGGAATGCCGGCGGCCCGGGTGGAAAGTAGCTTCCCTCCCTCCAGTTGAAGGGTCCATCCCTGGTCCGCGCCTTCCGTGCGCGTGGAAAGTTCCAGGCGTGACACCGCCGCAATGGAAGGGAGGGCCTCGCCGCGAAATCCAAAAGTGGCGATCTGTTGAAGGTCCTCGAAGTTGTGAAGCTTGGACGTCGCGTGCCGGTCCAACGCCAGTTCGGCGTCTTCGCGCGTCATGCCGGCGCCGTCATCGGACACGCGGATGCGCGTCCGGCCCGCAGAGGAGAGATCGATCGAAATGGAAGAGGCGCCCGCGTCGAGGCTATTTTCGACCAGCTCCTTGACGACCGAGGCGGGGCGTTCGATCACTTCGCCGGCGGCGATGAGGCGGATCAGGGATTCAGGGAGTTTTTGGATTTTGCCCAAATTTATGCGATCACGGCCTTCGGAAAAACGCGCCCCTTTTCTTCTTTTTGGCAGAGGCTGAAGAACCCGCAGGCTTTAAAGCAGAACCGGCGGTCGCCCTGGCTCAGGCGGTCTTCGCATTCGTTGTAGGCCTTGGCCAGTTTCGCGACGAGGCGCGCCCACTCTTCCTTAAATTCGTTGAAAGCGATGGCGACCTGATAGGTTTCCCCTTTTTTGTGGGCGCGCACGACTTTCCCGTGGAGCTGGGCATTCACAAGGCCCGGCAAATCGAGGCGGAAGGTGACATTTTTGGTCAGGTGAGGAAGCGAAAAGGCGATCATGGAGAGTCCGCCGGCCGACAGATCCACCAGAATCGCGGGGGCCGGCTGGTCCAGGCTGTCGCATTTAAAATCAACCAGCTTGGCGACGCTCAGGTGCAGCGGAAGCCTGGGGTGTTTGCGCCGCTCTTCGAGTTTGGTCATGACAGATGTCTCCTTCTTTAAAACAATTCGGTCTGCTCGGCTCGGGTCTTTGAATCGGGCTTCATCTTACCTTTTTCCAACTTATGCAGTATATCGTTCGCGCGATCGAGCACGGCTTTGGGGACGCCGGCGAGTTTGGCCACATGGATTCCGAAGGAGCGGTCCGCCGGACCCGGCTCGACTTTATGTAGGAAGACGACATGGTCTCCCCAATCGCGCGCGGTCACGTGGGCGTTCTTCACGCCCGGAAGCTCGCGGGCGAGATCGGTGATCTCAAAATAATGCGTGGCGAAAAGGACTTTGGGACCCTGCTTGTGCAGATATTCGAGGCAGGCCCAGGCGATCGAAATACCGTCGTACGTGGAGGTCCCCCGTCCGACTTCATCCAGGATGACGAGGCTGCGGTCCGTCGCATGGTTCAGGATGCGCGCCGTTTCAACCATTTCCACCATGAAGGTCGATTCGCCTTCGGTCAGACGATCGGAAGCGCCGATGCGCGTAAAGAGCTGGTCCAGAACGCCGATCTGCGCTTCGGCGGCGGGAACGAAGGACCCCATCTGGGCCAGGATGGCGATGAGCGCGGTCTGCCGGAGATAAGTGGATTTTCCGGACATGTTCGGGCCCGTTAAGATCACAACGGTCTCCTCGGATCCGTTCAGGTCGACGTCATTGCAGACCAGCGTTCCGGAAGGAAGCACGTCTTCCAGGACCGGATGGCGGCCGTCGCGGATATTCAAGACCTTGGAATCATCCACCACGGGCCTCACGTAATGACGGCGTTCGGCGACCTCCGCCAGGCTGACGAAGACGTCGAGTTCCGCAATGGCCTGCGAAATCGACTGAAGGACCGCCGTCTTTTTGAGAATTTCTTCGCGGAGCGTCTGGAGCAGGACGCTTTCCAGCCGCAGCGCCCGTTCTTCGGCCCCCAGCACGCGCGTTTCGTAATCTTTGAGTTCGGGCGTAATGTAGCGTTCCCCGTTGGCGGTCGTCTGCTTCCGGACGTAATGCAGCGGCACCTTCGAGAGGTGCGTTTTCGTGATTTCAATGTAATACCCGAACACATTGTTGAATCCAACCTTCAACGAGGGAATGCCGGTCTGCTCGCGTTCCTGTTTTTCCAGCTCGAGGAGTCGGCTTTTGCCGTCGTGGATCCAGGACCGCACTTCATCCAGTTCGGGATCGTAGCCGGCGCGGATGACGCCGCCATCCTTAAGCGTCGCGGGAGGCGCTTCCACGATAGCCCTCTCCACCAAATCTGCGAGGGCCTCTTCCTGGGGAAAACCGGTGAGAAATCCCATGAGCGGACCTGAAAGCGTGTGGCCCAGCCGGGTGGTCTGCTCGAGTAGCGAAGCGAGCTGCGCTTTGATTTTCGGCAGTCGGCGCAGCCCCTGTCCAAGGGCTGAATAGTCGCGCGGATTGGCGGAACCCGAGGTAAGCCGTGCCAGGATTCTTTCCATATCCGGCCATCCCTGGAGGACGGCGCGAAGGTGACGCCTTCCTTCCTTGCCTTCGAAAAAGAATTCCACTTTATCCTGGCGTTCCCGAATGGCTGTGACCTTCCGGAGCGGAGAGACCAGCCATCGCCGCAACAGGCGCCCGCTCATCGGTGTCAGCGTCTGATCGATGACGTCCAAAAGCGTTCGCGTCCGGCGCGCGGAAGAGCCTGGATCCGGAAGAAGATCAAGATGATCGAGCGTGCCGGCATCCATTTGGAGATAGTCGTTCAATTCATAGGTCCTGAGCGCCCGGATGGACATCGGGCGGCCGCACTGGGTGTTTTCGACATACCGCACGACCGCCCCTGCCGCCGCCAGCGCCCGCGGTTTGTTTTCCAGTCCGTACCCGCGCAGGGACGCGGCGCCAAAAAGCTTTTTCAGCCGTTCTTCCGCCATCGTACCGAAGAAATCAGTCAACGGCAGGGCGGCCACCGCCATCCCTGTGTGTTTGAGACGTTCCCGCCAAGCGTTTCCTTCGGAAGAAGTGGGGAGTACGATTTCTGATGGGCCGAGGCGCGAAATCTCATCCCAGGCCTTTGTCAAAGCGTTGTCTCCGGTCACTTCGGTGGCGATAAACTCCCCCGTCGAGCATTCCACGGCGGCCAGGCCGATTCCGCCGGCATCCGACATCACCGCGAGGAGAAAATTGGAGCGTTTGGAAGGCAAAAGCGTTTCTTCCTGCAGCGTGCCCGCGGTGATCACACGCACGACGTTGCGCTTGACCAGCCCCTTAGCGGAAGCGGGATCCTCGAGCTGATCGGCGATGGCCACGCGCCGTCCGGCTTTGAGGAGTTTGGCGACATACGGTTCCACGGAATGCGCCGGAACGCCGCACATGGGGACCTGCTGGCGGTGCGTCAGCGCGACCTCGAGGATCGGGGCGCATTTCTGCGCGTCTTCCCCGAAGAGCTCAAAAAAATCGCCGAGACGGAAAAGAAGGACTTCGTCGGGGTAACGGGATTTCAAGTCGTGGTACTGCTGCATGAGCGGCGTGGTAGGCTTAGAGCACTGAGCACCGAGCCCGGAGTCCTGAGCCCTCGGTCCCCCTTTAGACTCGGTGCTCGTTCCTCGGTGCTCGTTACTTTGTTTATCGTCCATGCGTCATTCCAAAAAGGTATTTCCAGCCCTGGACCATCTTGAGGTACCCGTAGGTGCGGTTGACGTTGCGCACAAATCGGCGGGTCTCCGGATAGGCGATGTCATCCAGCTCGAGCACCGGTTTTCCCTTCAGCCATTCATGGGTGACGCCCGGCCCGGCATTGTAGGCGGCCAGGACGGCGTTTTCGTCACTCGGGAACAGTTGTTCCAATTTTGAGACGTAATAAACGCCCAGGTGAAGATTGAGGTCCGGATCTTTTAAATCGTCATCGGCCTGGATCTGCACGCCGATTTCCGGAGCGATATCGCGCGCGGTCGACGGCAGCACCTGCATGAGCCCGAGGGCCCCGCGCGAGGAATGGGCATGCGGCAAAAAACCGGATTCGACTTTGATGATGGCCATCACCCAGAGCGGATCGCACTTATAAACGCCCGAATATTTATTGATGATGTCCTTATGCAGGACAGGCCGGAACCAGATCCAGGCGGCGCCGGAGTAGATGAAACCCAGGGCCAGCACGCACCCGATCCCAATTCCCCAAACCAGCAGACGGCGTTTCGTGCGTTCAGCCGGTGTGATCCGGCGCAGCTCCCGTTCGTAGACGCTGACCATTAAGCGGGGACCTCGGCGGCCGTCTTTTTGATTTCCGTATTCAGAGAGAGCACGCGCTGAAGGCGTTCTTCCTTGATCTGGTCCGCGATATCGTCCGCCTCTCCGGCGGAAGCGGTGCCGGGCCGCGGAGAATATTTGAAGGCGAAAAGCCCGTCGAATCGGACACTTCTAAATAAGGTCAGCGTGGTTTCAAAATCGGCGGCGCTTTCCCCGGGATACCCCACGATAATATCCGTCGTGATCAGGATCCCCGGCATGGCGGCGCGCAGGTGGTCCACGATGGTCAGATACTCGGCGCGGGTGTAAAGCCGCTTCATCGCGAGGAGAAGCCGGTCGGAACCGGACTGGACGGGCAGATGCACATGCCGGGCGACCTTGCGGCAATCTGCCATGGCCCGAATGAGGCGGTCGGTCAGATGGCGCGGATGCGGACTCATGAAGCGGATCCGTTCAACGCCGTCGATGGCGTCGACGGCGCGGAGAAGATCGGCGAAATCGTATACCGACGAAAGGGCCTCTCGCCAATAATATGAATTCACCGTCTGCCCCAACAGCATCACTTCTTTGTACCCCGCGGCCGCCTTCGCCCGGACTTCCGCCAGAATTTCCGGTATCGGCCGGTAAAACTCCCGCCCGCGCACCTGCGGCACGATGCAGTAGGAACAGGAATAGTTGCACCCGCGCATGATCGTGACGTAGGCGGTGTGGTCGTCGCCGAATAAATCTGTTCCGTGACTCGTGACCTGTGACCCGTGATCCGGAATTTGTCGGCCTTCGGGCCACGGGCCACCGGCCACGGGAAATCCTTCTTGTGTTTCCCTCTGCCAATTCCACCGCTTTTTAAGCACCTTCGCGACCGCTTCGGGAAATTGCTCAATCTGCGTCGCCGGCGAAACGAGATCGATAAAGGGATACTTTTTCTGGATGGAGTCCCCCCAGCGGCTGGCCGCGCAGCCCGCCACAATCAGGATTCGGTTGGGGTCCCGCTTCTTCCAAACGCGCAGCCTTCCGATGTTCGAGTCCGCCCGATGCTCCGCCTGATCCCTCACCGTGCAGGTATTCATCAGCACAAGATCCGCGTCGTGCAGGCGGGGAGCCGCGACAAATCCCCGGTTTTTCAGCGGTTGTGCCATCTCCTCCGAATCAGCCACATTCATTTGGCAGCCGTAGGTGATCACGTGGTATTTCACCCCGCCCTGCTTTCCGCGAGTACGCACGCGACGGCTTGTTGCCGAGGCCACGCGGCAACGATCAAGCGCGTTTGATTCTTTGCAATCAGGGCGGGGTTCATCGATGAAGATTATACTACCGGCGCCGCCTCCGAATTGGGTATGCTGAAATATAATGACCAGGAAAATACGATGAAAAAGAATTCGGCTATTGGCGCGCGACTCACGGGGGCGCGCAAGGTCTGGCGATCGTGTTTTGCGCTGGCGCTGCCGCTCGCGTTGGCCGGGTCCGCGCGCGCTGCCGACATCCCCGCTGTAAAGTTTGTGAGCGCGGCCGGCACGCACCTTTGGCTGAGCGGCAATTCCACGTTTCACCCTTACGAAAGCACCTCTACCCTGACGGAGATCACGGCGGGGCTGGCGCCGGATGCGGACCGCCCGTCCACAGCCCCGGTGCAGAGGGTCCTGGAAGACATTGCGCGCCGCGCCCCCTTTCAGCGTTTCGACGTGGTCATTCCAGTCCGGGGCCTGAAGTCCGGCGAGAGCCTCCTGGACAAGAATCTGTACAAAGCGCTCAAAGCCAAAGACTTCCCGGAAATCCGCTTTTCGCTCCAGAGCTATCGCACGTCGCCGGCGGGCGAGGGAGACGCGATCCCCTTCGAAGCAGTCGGATTGCTGTTCATCAGCGGCGTCCAAAAACCGGTCACGCTGAACGGAACGGCCCGCGTGCAGAACGATCAATTGCGCGTGGACGGTGACTACGACCTCCTCATGACGGACTACGGCGTCAAGCCGCCGACACTCTTTTTGGGAGCCATCAAAGTGGCCGACCCCGTCGAGATCCATTTTCGCTTGGTGTTTGAAGTCATTGTTCGGTAAGATGTCCTGATGCTGGTCAACGAAAGGAGTCCCCTATCATGAAACGCTTCCAACAAACTTTCGCTCTGGCGACCCTGCTCTGCACCGTGGGATCGCTCGGCTTCGGTTACGGACACGATGTCTACGATTCGAACAATTTCAGTTTAAATATCGGCGGTCGCATGCAGCTGGACGGCTATGGAGAATACGTCAACGATGCCGTGCGGGATGACGCGCGCGTGTATTTGTTCCTGCGGGAAGCGCGTCTCCTGCTCGATGGACAGGTCGACGGCGTGAAATATTACACGCAATTCGGCTACGGGGCCGAGAACGTGAACGGATCGAACAACGGGCTGACGGCCCTGGACTTTTCTTTTGACGTTCCCATTCCGGTCATGACCTCCACCTGGCTCAAAGTCGGGCAGTTCAAGGTGCCTTACGGCCGCGAGAGCCTGACCGAAGAAGGGAATTTCCAGTTCGTCGATCATTCGATCGACTTTGAAGGATTTGACCTGGGGCGCGATTACGGTCTGGCGCTGCACAAGGAACAGGGAAACCTCATGGCGGTGGGCGGCGTCTTTACCGGTGGCGGCCGTGACGTGCCGCTGCGCTTCCTGCCGGAAAATCTCGAAATTCCCATGCTCGTGGCGCGCGTCGGCTACAACGATGGGCTGGATAAGGACATCTTCACGAAGATGTCCCAGAATGACCTGAATCCTAAACGCCTCGAGAAAGCCGCTTACGTCAACGGCATGTATATGAAAGATACCGGCATCGGGCATTCGACGGTGCTGGGGGTCCGGTCCTCCGGCAGCAACACCGATGTGAACGAGATGAATTTCATGACGGATACGAACTGGAACCCCTTTCTCACGAAAGGGGCCCCGGCGGCGGTCGCGGGACACGCGGATACGCCGGATAATCTGAGCTTCGGACAATACTGGCAGGTGGGATGGGATGCCGCGGCGCGCGGGCCTCTGAGCGGCGGGTATTCCTGGAACGCCGAGGCCCAGGCGGATTACGCGCGCTACGCCAACGGGTATGGCCGCCTGGATCTTTCCGGCGGGCGCGTTCAGGGGAGCCTCATCAAACTTCCTTTTGAGGTGGCCCTGCGGGGAGCCGCGCTGATCCCGGATGCGAACTTCGCCAACGGCGGCGTGGCCATCACCGGAACGCGGCCGTACTATGAGATCACGCCGGCGATCACTTATTACTTCAAAGGCCATGACATGAAGATCGTTGCCGATGCGCCGGTCCTGATCGATGTGCCCGTCATCAACGAGTACAACGTCGGGTCATACGTGATCACGGAACAGCCGGATCAAGTCACCTACCTCACGGCGGGACAAGGCACCATCAGACGGCAAGTGGTTCCCGAAGCCCGGTTGATGTTCCAGATCGCCTTCTAGTCCTAGATGTTCGGAATGAGATGGCGAAGGAAGGCCTTGCGGTCGGCCTGGCTTGTGTTGGGGGTTGTCTGCCTGGTTCCGCTCTTCGGGGTCGGGCCGGCCCAAAGCCAAGAGATCACGACGTCTCTCCAAACGATCGCGCCCCACCGTCATCGGTTGGAGGGGCATTTCCGGGTGACGGCATCCCGCCAGACCGTCTGGGATGTGCTGACGGATTACGACCACATCCCGCAGTTCGTCCCCTCCATGCGCCAGAGCAAAGTCGTGGAACACCGGCCGCACGGGGCCCTGGTGCAGCAGGAAGCCCTCGCGCGATTGTGGATCTTTTACCGGACCGTGGATATCTCGCTTGAGGTCATTGAACAACCGATGTCCCGGATTTCCTTTGAGGATATCTGGCATCGCGACTTCTACCTCTACAAGGGAGATTGGGAGATCAGGGGGTCGGGCCAGGACCTCGAGGTCGTTTACCGTTTGGAATTGAAGCGCCGATTCGCCGCGCCCAATTTCATCGTGAGACGGGCCTTGGAGAAAAATTCAACCGCTCTCCTGACCGAAGTCCGCGCCGAAATCCTCCGTCGCGCAAACGCCCCGCGCTAGCCAATACGAGGGGTCATGAACTTTCTTCTTCTCGCGCCAGGACCTCTTCCTGCTGCAGGTCCGGCAATGCGGGCGAGAACCATCGCTGCGCGATGAAGGTGGGGATCGTGGCGGTCGCAATCACGACGGCCACCAGGACCGAAAACTGCGTCGCATTGATGTATCCGGCCTGCAGCCCATAGAGGGACGATATCGTCCCGAAGGTGAGCCCCGTGCTCATCAGGAGCGTCGTATATTCCGCATGGTGATTCACGTAACGTTTCGCGAGGGGCCAGACGCCGATGAATTTGGCCGCGGTTTTGACCCCGAACAGAATCAGGAAAAGCCCCCCGTTCGCCGCCACCGCCTTCAGTGAGACATTCATTCCCCCCTTGATAAAGAAAAAGGGTGTGATCATCGCGAACGCTACCACGCGGAGCTTCCGCTGGAGGTCCCGGTGGTCGCGGAACATGTTGGCCAGGCAAAGGCCGAAGACAAACACCGGCAGCACGGCGTGGCTGGCGCCCAGCTTGGCCAGGGACATGAAGAGAAACAGCAGAAAGAAAAGCAGTTTGATCTCAGGCTCGATGACCCGGGCGCCGTAGCGTTCAAAGACCTTCGGCAGGAAGCGAGCCGCGGCGATAATCAGGAGGACCGAACCCGCCAGAAACAACGGTGTGTACCGATTGTATTGCGCAAAGGTCAGCGAAAGCGCCAGGGCGGTCCCCAGATCGGTGATGAAGGTGGAGGCCATGATGATTTTGCCGATCGGCGTTTCGGTCAGTCCGGTCTCGACCAGAACCGCATAGACCACCGCCAGCGAGGTGGTCGAGAGGGCGCACCCTGCGATCAGGGAGGCTTTCAGCGTCCAATGAGCGACGCCGTAACAATAGGCGATGGCGGCCAGGTAAGGGAAGATGAAGGAAGCCCCGCCGATCAAAAGGCTTTCTTTGAGCTTCTCCCGCATCAGTTGAGGATCGACTTCCGCGCCGGCCAGAAAAGTCAGGAGAATCCCCCCGAAGCCCGCCAAAAAATCCATCCAGGGGGCCGGACGCAGGCCGAGAAAATTGCCGGCGACGACTCCCGCCGCGATCTCGATGATGGCCGCCGACAGGGCCACCTCGACCGACACCACGCTCGCGAGAAAAATAAGCAAGGCGACCCACGTGGCGGCATACGTTGTTTCCATCGTGATTCTCCTTCAGGCTCGGCAGGATAAAAAAACTCCTACCAGCGAATTGGTAGGAGTCATCATCCCCAAAACTTTGGGGCTTCACACAACCAGCCGGCGAACTCCATCGCCGTTTACAACTCTCATTTAACCAAATTGCGGGGCTTTAGGCCAGAACTCAGCTCAGAGCTCAGAGCGCTGTTCGGATCATCAAATTCTGAGCCCTGAGTTCTGAGCTCTGAGTTGGACAGATGTCGCGCCTTTGGCGGCGAGTGAAATTCTGAAATGGACACCTGTCCCAAATGACCTCGTCATTTCGAGCCAGGGGTGTGACCCCGGGACGTTCGGGACGTTCGACCCCGGGACGTTCCGCCAGTCAGTAGGCCGACCTGTTCGAGAATTCTTGCTACATGGTTCCTTAAGCTGGATTTCTCCGAAGCCAATGAAGCTCCACGTTGCGCTTTTTGCTACGAGCCAATTCCTTTCCTTACGAACAGACCTAAGGCACTGCGTCAGCGTTTTGCAATAAGTTTATGGTCGAATCTATCGGTTCTGCGAGTGGCCGAAAGAAGAGCCTGTCGTGACGGTCGGGCCAATCTTAAAGTTTGCCCAAGTGAACATCTTATTCCCATTCGGCATCGCGAATGTGGAGGCGGGCGGTCCCCAGGCGTAGATGAGTTCATTGATGTCTTTGTTTTTCCACGTCTCAAGCATTTCCTGATATCGAGAGGCAGAGGCTGGGGGGCGATAGGGAGCTGTTGCGCATCCATATGTCAAAACGATCAGTAACATTGGAACAAAATTCTTTGCGCGTAGCATGATCAATCTCCCTGAAAGGCAGGCGTGCTCAGCTATTCTGACAAATTCCCTCTTCCCCTGCCAAACCTTTGATGGTCTATGTTTAGCGTAACTGAAACCGGTTAAAGGCAGCCTTTCCCAAAGCGAACTGAGTTGGGTCTTCCGATTTACTTTCTGCTTCCGAACCCCTACAAAACACTCGTCCTAAATCGCCCATAAAACCAACCGGTTTTGAAATCGCCAACCAGTTCTTTTACCCGTAAAAGAACCAGGTGGCGTGAATATTTTCCTGGGGGTGCGCCTCTAAGTGACATGGCGGATATGATGGATTTTCTGTTGTGGGTAAAGCAGAGGATCAGGAGTCAAGAATATCTTCTGAGCCGACACGCCCAGACAGAGAGACTCGGAGAGGATATCGATGTCTGTGACATCGAAACTGCCGTTCTTCAGGGGAAAATGCTCGAGGATTACCCGGACGATCCTCGGGGCCACAGTGCGCTCATTTCAGGAAGCGGCCGACGTGGTGCGATTCATGTGGTTTGTGGCCAGAAAGAGAACTGGGCTATAATCATAACGGTTTACAAGCCTAAGCCTCCGGTTTGGGAAACGCCTGAGCAACGCCATAAACGAGGGATGCTATGACACACAAATATCCGGATTGTTACCACTGCGGCGGCAAAGTCGTCGAAAAGAAAGTGGAATGGGATTATCGACGGAAAGACTGTCACTTAATTTTTCGGGACGTCCCCGCCGGGGTCTGCCTTCAATGCGGAGAAAAGTTTTTCCGCCCGGAGATTTCCAGACAGATGGATCAAGCCTACCAAAGCGGAGAGACCGTCCGCCTGCATGTTAAAATCCCCGTCATTCATTTCAAAGCCGCCTGATTCAGTGTAGATCCAGGGATCATCCATAATTGTTATTGGGGGAGCGCGGCGTAGTCTTTGAGGATTTGCGGATCGCGGACGCCCAGGCGGATCGCTTCCTCATATTGGTGGCGGGCGTCGTCCCACCGCGCGGCGCGGACGGCATAATACGCCAGCGCCAGATGCGTTTGCGGATAAGACGGATCGAGCGCTTCCGCCGTGCGCAGATAGGCCAGCGCTTCCTTCCACTGATTTCTCTCGGAATAGACGATGCCCGCGTTGTGGTTCGCGATGGCCGAGTCCGGATTAAAGGCCAGCGTATCCTGCCACAAGCGCAGAGGATCGGCGTACTTGCGGGCGGCCCGCGCGGTCGCCAAACCCAGATTCAGGCACAGCATCCCGACCAGAATCGTCCCGAGCCAGGACCTCTCAAGGCCCAGATGGGTCAAGAGACGAGACAGAGCCCATCCCGCCCAGGCAAAAACGCCGATGCCGGCGAGATATTGGAAATGATCGGCGACAAAAGAAAAGCGCATGAAATAGAAACTCGTCAAGCCGAGCATCGGGCTTAAAGTGACGACAAAAAACAGAAGGCCGGCGAAAGGCAGTTTTCCCCACCATTTCCGTCCGTAAGCCACGGCGGCCAGAAAAAGCACGGCGGTCAGCGGATAGAGAAAAAGCGCCAGGTTGTGCGCATCGATCGCCCAGCGGGGATAAATGAAAACAAGCGGCGAAGGATAAAAGAGTTTAGCGAGATAAAACCAGAAAGCGCGGCCCGCGACGATGAGGCGTTCGGACCGGGTCAGCGCCCAGTGCACTCCCTGCGCGCCTACCCAGCGGTGTTCGTAATGGAGCGTAAAGAGTCCGGCCGCCAGACCGATTCCGAAAAAAGGCAGCAGCCCACGCACATCCTTCCATTTCAAAGATCCTGACATCCACCAGCCGATCAAAAGCATGACGATGGGCAGGGTCGCCGTCACGCTTTTGCTCAAGAGCGCGCAGACGAAGAAAAGTAGAGCCGCTGCATACGTCACCCCCGAATGTCTTTGTCGGGGGCTTTTCAAAAGGCAAAGAGCTGTCAGAAGATAAAAGAACGTGGACAGGACGTTCTTGAGCTCGGTCATCCAGGCGACGGACTCGGCCTGAACGGGGTGAAGCGCGAAAAGCCATGCCGCGATCCACGCGCCGGGCAGTCCGAGGAATTCAAGAAGGGTCCATACCAGGATGGCGTTGGCCGCATGCAGGAGCACGTTCACGAGGTGATATCCGATCGGCTGGAGTCCCCAGAGGTGGTATTCGATCCAGAAGGCGGTAAAGGTGAGCGGGTAATACTGCTGTGTGGAGCCGGGCGTCAGCCAGATGCGGCGCAGGCCCGCCGCGCTCGTGAGCTCCGCGTTGCGGCTGATGTACGCTTCGTCATCCCAGATAAAGCCGCCGCGCATAGCCGGGGCATAGACCGCCGCGACGGCCGCGTCGAGCGCGCGGATCACTTTGCTCTCTCGCGCGAACTCCTCCGGCGGGAGCGCCCTCGTCGAGTCGAGGACGGTGGTTTCCTCGACCGATGCGGTGGCGTCCCGGCCGCCCTCATTGATCTTGAGGGCGAGCTTGCTCTTCACGCTGCGGGAATAGCCGCCGTCCACGTCGAAGAGCGTTTCCACCTCGCCACTGACGCTGATGTCGGGCATGCCGGCCAATGCGCCGCCGGGCTTCTTGTCGCCCGGCGTGAGCTTCGACTGGATCACCGCGCACGGGTGGCCGTCCACGGTCCTGATCTCGGCGAGCGTCGAGGCGACTTTACACGACATGGGCAGCGGAATGCCCGGAAAACAGGAATCCGATGCGCTCTCCCACGTGGCGCCGACCGCGATCGCGCCGGCGGGCAACGAAACCATGTCGAGCTGCCGC
>Ga0182027_10007422_pt1 | contig 16143 bp, 15 predicted proteins | sample 712E1DmetaG_FD_121300 | JGI IMG/M metagenome (GOLD analysis project Ga0182027, IMG submission 121300) | Permafrost microbial communities from Stordalen Mire, Sweden - 712E1D metaG (Illumina Assembly) | ecosystem: Environmental > Terrestrial > Soil > Wetlands > Permafrost | place: Sweden...
AGATTGTCATTGAGGTTCAAAAAAAAGTGGCGCTGCTGCTGGGGCGTCCGATCCTGGCGCCGGACCGGGAGGAAAAACTCTGATGGCCGCCGTCTCTGAACTCGCTCCCGTGGTGGGTATCCAGGCCGCCTGCGCCGTCCTCGGCGTCCCCAGGTCGTCGTTCTATCGGCGGCAGCGACCCCTCATGGGCCCCGCCACGCCGTCCGTATCGGCCCGCTCTCTCTGTCCGGCGGAGCGGGAATCCGTGCTGAACTGCCTGCATGAAGAACGGTTCCAAGATCGCTCTCCCGCCGCCGTCTATGCCACGCTGCTGGACGAGGGCCGCTATCACTGCTCCATCCGCACCATGTACCGGCTCCTGGCGCAGGAGGGTGAAACTCGTGAGCGCCGCGATCAACTCACCCATCCCCCTTATCAGAAGCCGGAACTGCTGGCCACCGCTCCCAATCAGCTCTGGAGTTGGGACATCACCAAACTGCTGGGCCCCGCCAAGTGGACCTACTTTTACCTCTACGTCATCCTCGATGTCTTCAGCCGCTACGTGGTCGGCTGGATGGTGGCGTATCGCGAAACCGCCGAATTGGCCAAGCGGCTTATCGAATCCACCTGCGACAAGCAGAACATCGCCCCCGGCCAGTTGACCCTCCATGCCGACCGCGGCTCTTCCATGACCTCCAAGCCCGTGGCCTTCTTAATGGCCGATCTGGGCGTCACCAAGACCCACAGCCGCCCCTATGTTTCCGACGACAACCCTTATTCCGAAAGCCACTTCCGCACCCTGAAGTACCGGCCCGACTTCCCCGACCGCTTCGGCTCCATCCAGGATAGCCGGAGCTTCTGCCAACAGTTTTTCGCTTGGTACAACCAAGAGCACCGTCATTCCGGCATCGAGCTTCTCACCCCTGCGATGGTCCACTATGGCCAAGCTCCCGCCATCGTGAAGCAACGCCAACTGGTGCTCGATGCCGCATACCAAGCCCACCCGGAACGTTTTGTTCGCCGCCCGCCGCAATCATCCCCTGTCCCCAAGGAGGTCTGGATTAACAAGCCGCCACTAAACAAAAGTCAGTAAATTCCGCGTGGGAGTGTCTCAAAGCTATTGACACGCGCCGTACCTCTCGGGGCCCTTCGCGTTGCCCACGCACTCCTGCCCGCAGCAATACCTTTGGGCAAGGACCCAAACAGCCGCCAAGTAACAAAGATCGCTCTGCCTTCAGGATGCCAATGCGGCAGTTTGCGGCGGTAGAAAACCATGGGCTGTGGTTGCACGCGTGGCAATGTAGCACAGGCACTCCTGCCTGTGTAGTGTGTTTGTAGTGTGCTGTTCTCAACAGTGTGTTGTGCTCATGACCTGTGTAGTGTGTTGTGCTCATGACCTGTGTAGTGTGTTGTGCTCATGACCCGTGTAGTGTGCTGTGCTCATGACCCGTGTAGTGTGCTGTTTTCCTGCCTGTTTTTTTTGTTCACAGCGCCAATGCGCTGTGCTTCTGCAACACAGCCAAGAGTGGCTGTGCTACGTTGCTTCTGGCTTCAGTCAGCCGTACCCCGGGCATCTTATCGGCACCCGCAGTCGTAGCGCTGGCATCTTGCCGGCACCGGAAAAGCCGCCAGGATGGCGGCGTTACAGGTTCCGTAGCGCCGACCGAGACCTGTCCCGACAAGTCGGGAGGCCGGCGCCTGTTTTGTAAGGCCGAACAGCGTTCGGCCTCGGAATGCTGAACGGAAGTTCAGCGCCACCACGGATCATCCCAACCTATATGCCCTATTCCGCCACGCATCCGCGATGCTATCCTAAATATCTATCGTGAAGCCCAGGCCGAGCGCTGCTCGGCCCTACAGCCGCCCGAACACCGTTCGGGCCTGCAAACAAATGCGCCCCCGCCTGATTTCTTCACCCCGGTGATCAACTGGGCGATCAACATTATCCAAATGATCGTCTATCAACAATGGATCAACTTGACAACCAACACTCCACGATCAACGATCCCAACTGGCGCGCCGACCTGCGCCAAAATCGATGGCAGACATTATTCCCAGCGCCCCCGAACCCGCCCGCCCGTTGCCCGCGCCGTTTTTTTACGACGCCAGGCACCACATCAAGATTTGCCAGGGTGACTGCCTGGAGATTCTGGCGGCCATTCCCGCCGTTTGCGTTGACCTGATTTTTGCCGACCCGCACAACTTCGTGCTGAGTTGTTGTACTGAGTTTTACAAGATTGGAGTCGCATGATAATCTCCCCACATGAACCAGCGTGAAGCAGTTATTGAAGCGATGCGCGTTAAGGGGGGATTTGCAACTCTCGGCCAATTGTACAAGGACGCGCTGAAGATCCCAGGTGTGAAGTGGGAGACAAAGACACCCTTCAAGTCGATCAACCGTATCATCCAGAACACGAAGTACTTCTTCCGGATTCGTCCGGGTCTATGGGCTTTATTGGAAGACAAGGATAAACTACCCGCTGACCTCATCCAGAAGGCCAAGCCCGAAAGTGATCATACCTACTATCAAGGGTTGCTTGTGGAACTGGGCAATTTGAGGAAACAGCAAACCTTTGTACCAAAACAGGACCGTGGCAAAGCTTTTTTAGGTATGCCGCTCGGACGCTTGGCTACGCTCGAAGACATTTATCCCTTCACCTACCCGGAGATTGTGCATCGTGCCGCTGCGGTGGATGTGATCTGGTTTGGCCAACGGAAGTTTCCGTCGGAGTTTATCGAGGTCGAGAATACCACTGACATGAACGGTGCATTTCTGAAGTTTGTGATGTTCGACGCCTTCAATTCCGCCTTCAGGGTGGTAGCTCCGGCAGCACGCAAGAGGGAGTTTGAATCGAAGCTTGCACATCCTTCATTCGAGTCAATCGCAAAGCGAACTAAGTTCACCAGCTACGATGTCGTCACGGATATGCACACAAAGGCAGGGGAGGCAATCGCTTTGGAGGTAGCTTGGGCCACCGCATAGCCGACGAACCTCCTTCTCAAAAGGTCGGGGCGGCCTGTGCGCCACGTTTGCTTGTAGCCCACCGCGAACTCGATTGGCCATTGAGTTTGAACGCAATGCTTGGATGTTAGTTGAGCAGCCGAGCAATTCAAGGGTCTCAAGAATTGAATTGGCAGACGGAAACCACGAAGCGGAGAGAATACTTTAGGTGAAGTGCTGCTTCACATAACTCTGGGCTTCTGGGCTAAGGCTAAGGCGTGCATTCTCCTCTGCGGACTCGTTGAGGTTATCAAAATCAATAATTTCGACACGGGTTCCATGGGGAACAGTGTCTTCACGGACATACGCGACTCCGCCGGAGACCGTGATGAAAATGACCCTTTCCTGGGGTTCAGCCATTCCATTTCCCTCCCTTGTTGCGTGTTGTAATTTTGGGCACAGCTACCCGCCAATGACAAGGGCCCGCGTGACCCATCCGATGCACGCACCAATCGTAGTCATTAAGTGGATTCAACTCAATCCATGCCCGTTCGAAGCATTGCTCCGTAAGCTTGCGTAGTGAGCTTCTTGAATAACTCATAGTAAACGCACGCGGGTGGACGCTGGATGTGCTCAACGTCGTGCGGACAATAAACAGGAAAGAGTTTCTCCTTCAGGACGTTTACGCGTTCGCCGGGCAACTGCAAAGGCTGCTTCCCGACAACCGGCACGTGCGCGACAAAATCCGCTAGCAATTGCAGGTTTTGCGCGACCTGGGGTTTGTGGAATTCCTTGGCCGGGGCCGCTACCAAAGCGTGTAGCAGGCTGGGGTTATAGTACAGGAACGTAACGGCGGCCTTGCGCCGCCACGTTGGGCATTGGGGCAACATTCAATTGGCGCGGTGAAACGGCCGCTCACCCTCCTGTCGAACTTGTAAGTATTCCTTACAAGTTGCCACTTCCAGGTCAGCCAAATTCAATAAGCCCTCGCGGTCAACCGGCAGGTAGGTGCCGCGGTAGCCCGGGTTATGTAGCGGCGGGTTTACCCCGCCATTTGGCTGTAGCGGCGGTCTCCGACCGCCGAACGTCGATCGGAGATCGACGCTACAATCTGGCGAGGTAAACTCGCCGCTACGAGGGCGCGCTCGTGGTACACTCAGGCGTAGCAGCGAGTGCCGTTGGTCCAGGGCGCGGGGAGATTCCGATGCAGATTGTAAAAACCCAGGGTGAAGTGGGAACTGACGGGCGGTTGCGGCTGGATGTGCCCGTCGCACTTCCCGCTGGCACCGTCGAGCTCGTCCTCGTGGTGGGCGGCACGCCACAGCCCAACGGGTCCAAATACAATTTCGCTGGCGTAGTAGGAAAGCTGCAATGGCAGGGTGACGCCCTCGCGGAGCAGAGAAAGCTGCGCGATGAGTGGTGAGCGCTATCTGTTGGATACCAACGCCATCGTGTGCCTGCTGCGCGGCGACAAGGCTTTGCACCAGCGCTTGCAGCGGGCGGAGTGGGTGGGGATTTCCATCCTCTCCCAGATCGAGTTTCTGGCTTTTCCCAACCTCAGTGCGAACGACCGCAGCATTTTCCAAGAGTTCGCCGACTCGGTCGAAGTGGTAGGTCTCGACCGAGCTGAGCGGTCGCTGATCGATCGAGTCGTGATCTTGCGTGCGCAGCATCGACTGAAGCTTCCCGATGCGATCATCGCTGCTACCGCCATTGAACGCGCCGCCATTTTGATTACCGAGGACCGGCAACTCCAAAAGCTGCCGGCCGTGAAAACCTCAGGAACTTCAACCTCTACCCCTTGAACACATAATTCAAGGGCTCGATTCAATAGGCCCTCGCGGTCAACCGGCAGGCAGGTAACGCGGTAGCCCGGGTTATGTAGCGGCGGGTTTACCCCGCCTTTTGGCTGTAACGGCGGTCTCCGACCGCCGAACGTCGATCGGAGATCGACGCTACAATCTGGCAAGGTAAACTCGCCGCTACGAGAGCCTGCCGTAACCACCCCGGCGCTACGCGCCACCCCTCCTGAATCAGGAGGGGAGCCACACCCACCGATTTTTCCAGCGCCATGCAGAAATTCAGCACGGAGGAATGTTCAACCTGAGACGTGATGATGTGCCGCTTGGCGTGCCACGGGCGAGGCCGCTACTGGGGAATATAGGGCCGAGCGGCGCTCGACCTCCGCTTGTTCGGGCGAACGCTGTTCGCCTTTGGCCGAAGGCTCTTCGGCCCTACAACTGCCGATGGGCCGGCGTGGCCGATGCAGTCGAGGCAAGGGGCTGGGGAGGCTTGGTAGCACAGGCACTCCTGCCTGTGTTGTTTATCTTTCACAGCCAGGAGTGGCTGTGCTACTTCATCATGTCGCCCACTTTTTCCACAATGATCTCTTCCACCGCCGGACCGAATGGGCCGCCCAGATCCTTATTCGCGTCGCCGCCTTCGTAGCCGCCTTCGCGTAAAACTCTCACGGAGGGAATGTAGCCGAAGACGTCATTCGAATAGCCTGCCACCCAAGTGGTGTCCCATCCGTATTGCGCCTTAAGGCGAAGCGCGTAGTCCACCACCACCTCGCCGGAGAGAGCGATGAACTTCAGCCCCTTGCCAAACTGCCACACCTCCACCGGGTACGGATATCGGTCCGGCAGCTTCCCGTCCTTGTCCATTTGCGCCAGCAACTGCTTGGCCGCGGCGCGCTGCAGGCGGTCGCTGCCGGCCAACGACGCCTGCAACTCCTCCCGGCTCGCCGGGCGGAGGGGAATGTCCACCGTCTCGTAAGCGGTTCGCAGAGGCCCCACGAGCGGCGTCATCTTTTCGTGCAGCTCCATTTCGACGGCGGCCGCCAGGATTTTTCCATACATCTGCGCCAGTTCCACCGAGTAGTGAAGCATGGCAGAATCCGTACCCTGGTAGCGCGGCAGCGGATTCGCGTCGGCGCCGCATCCCTGGACGAACAGGGCAATGGCGCCCGGATGCGCTTTCTCGATTTCCTCTTTGGCGTAACCCGGCCAGTCAGCACTGATCTGGTAATCCCCCAGCGCCGTGGCATGGCAAGCATAGCCCACCACCACCGCCCGCAACTCTCCGTTGGGGCCACGCACACTCAGCACCGGGACGTCCTGGTCCACCGGTCCGGGCAGCGAACGCAGGCGCACTCGCCGCCGGTTCACGGCAATCCCCGCCAACCCTTGCCCGAATTCCAGCGTCGCGGGCGACAGGTTTCTGATCGCCTGCCCCACGGCCTCCACCGACTTGTCCACCAATTCGCGGGTATAACGGCGCTGCACCTCCACATCCGCCGGAGTCATGGCAAGGTAAAAGGGCACCGCATCGCCAGTCACCGGACCGCTATGCGAGTGCGAGGAATTCAACACCATGTGGTCGCGCGAGAGGCCAAACTCCTTCTGGCACCGGTCGGTGATGGCCGTTCCCCAATCGCGCCCGATCTTGACCAGATCGAAGGTCATCAGCACGGATGTTCGGCCCGTCTGATCCTGCAGGGCGAGGGCGACCACGTGAATGTTCTTCCGTATGCCCTCCGACGTTTTATCGCGCTTGGCGTAGCCCGCCATCCAAATTGGCCCTGCGGGGGTAATATCCCCCTTGGCAGCGCCCGCCTTCCACCCGGTCTGCGCCTGCGCTCCCACAGCGAGAGACAGACAGATCAACAACGCTGACACCTTGCCGATGTACATATCCGCTCCTTTGATGCGAACACGCGTTAACACAAGATTCCCGACGAGATCCCCATTATGGCCTGCCGGCGATGCTTAGTGTACACCCACTATCTTGCTTGTCACGCGTCACTTGTCACTTGCCACCCAAGTACCCAAGATTGGCTATCAACTATCGACTGTCAACTGTCAGCGACGCCTGTCCTTTGGGCGCCGGGCACAACCGACAAAAATACTGTTAAGAATATTGACGCCGTGGCGCCTTCATGGTAGGCTTTTCTTTCCCAATGAGTACGAATCTCCATTCCGTGAGAAGCAGTGACGCCGGGCCGATGTGTTGTTGTACCTGTACGCCATCCGCCAGCGGTGCTCTCTTCTTAGGGAATAGGGATTTGTAAGCGAAACAAGAAAAGTCCAAAACCTGAGACGCCCGCTGACGGAGATAACCGCAGCGGGCGTTTTTGCGTTTAGGCAACTTTCAGGGTAACGGAAAGCACGTTTGGCCAGGGAATGGCAGGCCGGAAGGGTTTTACCAGCGACATGCTAATTACTGTAATAGGGTTCATTACGGGGCTACTGATTGGGCTGACGGGCACCGGGGGCGGGGTGCTGCTAACCCCACTATTGATGGTGCTGACGCCTTTTCCCGCCGTCACCTTGATCGGGACAGACATCGTCAATGGCGCTTTCACCAAGCTGCTGGGAGTGTTTGAGCACCGCCGGCTGGGCCAGGTACGCTGGAGGTTGGCAACCTTTCTTATTATTGGAACCGTTCCGGGCACAATTGGCGGAATTTTTCTGCTCACTTACTTGAAGGCGCGAATGGGGGGAGCCGGACTGGATCACCTGCTCCGCCTTATGCTGGGAATAACGTTGTTCTGCGTAGCCTTCCTGCTGCCGCTGGTCCGTCTGGGAAAAATCAAGCCTCCGAAGACCTGGGTTGATGCACCCATCGCGAGCACCCGCGTGAAGCTTGTCCTGGTGGGAGCTTTGGTGGGATTCATGGTAGCCCTGACATCGATTGGCAGCGGCAGCCTGCTGATGGTCTTCCTGCTGCTTCTCACCCCCTATCCGCTGGGCGAGTTGGTGGGAACCGACATTCTCTATGGACTGGCCACCATGGCGCTTGCGGGCTCCATGCACGTGCGGATGGGCCACTTTAATAGCACGCTGTTTCTGCACATTGTCGTCGGTTCGCTGCCCGGCGTGGTCGTCGGTAGCCGGCTGACCCGTATTATTCCCGAACGTTATTTCAGTTGGTTGTTTACAATTCTCTACTTCTCCCTGGGAACCCGCCTGCTGGTGGGGTGAACGGAGGAGCTAGGAGTCAGAAGTCAGGAGACAGAAGCTGGGGAAAGTCCGAAACTCGAAACTGGAAATTCGAAACTCGGGGGTTGCACACTGATTCTCGAGTTTCGAATTTCCATTTTCGAGTTTCGATTCTGACTCCTGTCTCCTGAATCCTGACTCCTTGTTAACTTACATTTTGAAAGGGAAAACACGACTATGCCACTTGAAGTTGCAAATTTGACCGAACTAGCCGAGCAGTATGCGCAGCGGCACCCGAGCGAGATTCTGGCCCTGGCGTTTGAGATGTATTCGCCCAGCGTTGGCATTAGCTTCAGCGGCGCGGAAGACGTGGTGCTGGTGGACCTGGCAGCAAAGCTGGGCGGCAAGTTCAGAGTCTTCTCGCTCGACACGGGGCGCCTCCACGCAGAGACCTACCGCTTTCTCGAACAGGTTCGGGAGAAGTACCAGATCCCCGTCGAGGTTTTCTTCCCCCGGCCGGAAGCCGTCGAAAATCTGGTGAAAGAAAAGGGCCTGTTCTCCTTTTATAAAGACGGCCACAAGGAGTGTTGCGGCGTCCGCAAGGTGGAACCGTTGCGACGCGCCCTGAGCACCCTGAGCGCCTGGGTCACCGGACAGCGCCACGACCAGAGCCCCTCCACCCGCGCTTCCGTTCCCGTCGTGCAAGCGGACCCCACCTTCTCCACTCCGGATAATGCCTTGGTGAAGTTTAATCCCCTGGCCAATTGGAGTTCCAAGCAGGTTTGGGACTACATCCGCGAAAACGATGTTCCCTACAATTCGCTGCACGAGCGGGGGTACGTCTCCATCGGGTGCGAACCCTGCACCAAAGCCGTTCTGCCCGGCCAGCACGAGCGCGAAGGCCGCTGGTGGTGGGAAGAGTCCACCAAGAAGGAATGCGGACTGCATTCAGGAAATAAGCTGGTGTAAGAGCAGAGGCAAGAGAGAAGTGGTTAGTGGTTAGTGGAGAGTAGCGGCGGCTTTATGCCGCCATGTGGCAGGGGCAGGATACGCCCCGCTACGGCCGCAAATCCACCCACTACCGGCCCTTAAGTGGCGCGCGGCAGGATTATCTGCCGCGCGCTCTTCTTGAATTTTGAATTGAATCTACCCCCTGCCCGCCGTCTCGCCACTGCCTTCTCCTGGCGCCTCGACCCATCCACTCACAATTAGCTTGCCCCCATAAGGACAGCCTCTGTTAAAATCCGTCAACACTACGTTCCCTGGAGCCACTGATGCCAAAGAAGAAGAGCGCCAAACATGAACCAGTCTTCGCCGCGGAAGGAGCCTGGCACATCCGCGTGTTGGGCATCGTACTCGCTGGAGGCAAGGGGACGCGGCTCTTTCCCCTCACGCAGGAGCGAGCGAAGCCGGCGGTTCCTTTTGGCGGCAAATACCGGATCATTGATTTCGTCCTCAGCAATTTCATCAACTCCGGAATCCACTCCATCTACGTTCTCACGCAGTTCCGCAGCCAGTCGCTGCTCCAGCACCTTAGCGAGGGATGGCAGTTCAGCGGACTGCTGAAGAGCCACTTCATAATCCCCGTGCCGGCACAGATGCGTTCGGAGGATGAAACCTGGTACCAGGGGACTGCCGACGCCATCTTGCAGAACATCAACTTGGTTCAGCAGTCCGACACGCACGTGGTAGCCATCTTCGGCGGTGATCACATCTACCGCATGAACATCGCCAACATGATTGACTTCCACTTGGCCAAGCACGCGGAAGTGACCATTGCCGCCATCCCCGTGCCCAAGAAGCACGCCGCCGAATTCGGGGTCATTGAGGCCAACGCGGACGGACGCATCATGGCCTTTCACGAAAAGAACCTCAATGCACCCACCATCCCGGGCGATCCCAGCCAGGTCTACGCCTCCATGGGCAACTACATCTTTTCCAAGCGCACGCTTGTGGATCTGCTTGAGGCCGACGCGAACGACCCCGCCAGTCACCACGATTTCGGCAAGGATATTCTGCCCAAGCTTGCCGGCAACGCCCCCATCTACGCCTACAACTTCCAGACCAACCGCATCCCCGGCGAACACGCTGACTCCATGCCCTACTGGCGCGACGTCGGCACCATTGACGCCTATTACGAAGCCAACATGGACCTACGCTCCGTCAAGCCCGACCTTAACCTCTACAATCGCCAGTGGCCGCTGCGCAGTGCCAGCTACCCCGACCCGCCCGCCAAGTTCACCTTCGACGAGGCCAATCGCCGCGGCGAGGCCATTGACAGCATCGTATCGGGAGGATGCATTCTTTCCGGCGGCGTCGTGCGCAACTCCATTCTCTCCCGCAGCGTCCGCGTCCATGCCGGCGCCCTGGTGGAAGGCTGCGTCATCCTGGATAACTGCGACATCGGCCGACAAAGCAAGGTGCGCCGCGCCATCCTGGATAAGAACGTCCGTGTTCCCGAAGGCGCCATGATCGGCTACGATCACGATGCCGACCGCGCGCACGGATGGCATGTGACCGACTCGGGCATCGTCGTCATCGGCGGAGAACGCGGCACCGTGCCCGTGTCGGCGCTGATCATCTGAAAGCCTGTGACGAGTGATAAGTGACAAGTGACGAGCAAGCGCCCCCGATCTCCGATGGGTTCAATCACCAATCGCAAATCACCCCATGGCTCAATAACCCGATAGTCAGATGGCCCAATGAGCCGATGACCTGATTATTTCCCCTTATGGTGCAAGATGGCCTGCCCGTGCTACGATGCACTGCGTTTTCGGAATTCATTGGGAGGTTAAGTATGGACTTGTCTAAAATGACGCGCCGGGATTTCCATAAATCCACGACGCTTGGCGTTACCAGCCTTGCCCTATCGGCGGGCCCCGCTGTTCGCAACGTAATCGGCGCCAACGACCGCATTGGCATCGGCCTGATCGGCGCCGGCGGACAGGGCCGGTTTGATTTCAGCTCCATGATAAAAACGGACAGGGTAGACCCCATCGCCGCGGCGGATGTTTACACCCTGCCACTCGCCCAGACGCTTGATGCCACTGGGACGCCGCCCGGCAAGACCGTCGGCTACCACGATTTTCGCAAGCTTCTGGACCGCAAGGACATCGACGCCGTCATCGTAGCCACACCGGAACACTGGCACGGCATTCCCATGATCATGGCGTGTGAGGCGGGCAAGGATGTCTACGTCGAAAAGCCCATTTCGCACACAATTTATGAAGGCCGCAAGATGGTGGAGGCCGCCAATAAGTACAATCGCGTGGTGTCGTGCGGCACGCAGCAGCGCTCCGGCGAGCATTACCAGAAAGTTGTGGAGATGATTCGCGGCGGCAAGATCGGAAAAGTCACTTACGTCGAGGCGTTCCTCCACGGCGGTGGATTTACGCGTGAAAACCGGAAGGCAACTCCTCCAGTCGACTGTGATCCTCCGCCAGGATTTGATTGGGACTTTTGGCTGGGACCCGCGCCTTACCACCATTTCAATCGAAGCCGCCGCGGGTTTACGGGCTATTGGGAAACCGGTGGCGGCGAGACCACCAACTGGGGACCGCACCTGATGGACGTGGTCCATTGGGCGATGCAAGTGGACGCGCCTCTGACCGTCTCCTGCTCAGGCGGGAAATTCGCCACCGTGAGCTCTTACGAGACTCCCGACACGCTGGAAGCCGTTTACGAATACCCGTCGTGCCCGCTAAATTCGGCCGGCTTCCTGGCCCGCTTCAGCTTCCACCTGGGCAGGGGACCGGATGAGCATTCGTACGGAACGCAGTTCTACGGGACCGATGGGACGCTGTTCATCAACCGCGAGGGCTATACCATTTGGCCCGCCGCACGCCAATCCGATGTGTGGGAAACCTTCGGCCGGTCAGACATCGAAAAGGGCGATGGCACTCCCCAACATCAACCTCACGTGGCCAATTTCCTGGACTGCGTCAGGTCGCGAAAGAAGCCGAATTCCGACATCGAAACCACTCACCGCACCACCAGTGCTTGCATCATGGCGAACATCTCGGTACGGCTTGGCCGCAAGCTGCGATGGGACCGGGACAAGGAACAGTTTATCGGCGACGCCGAGGCCAATAAGATGTTGAATGAAGAGCGCCGGAAACCGTGGGATGTGATCTAGGAAGAACAAGTCGTCAGTTGTCAGTTATCGGTCGTCAGTCAAGACGTCCTCAGAACTGACGACTGATAACTGATGACTGATGACCTTCTACCAGGAAAGGACTCACCAACATGAAATTCGGCGTCAACACCATGGTTTGGACCACCCAGGTGGGAGAGAAGCAGGACCCGCTCTTCGCCCGCATCAAGGAATGGGGCTTTGACGGGGTCGAACCTTTTCTCTCGCCGGACGAACCCGCCAACATTCCCGCGCTCAAGGCCACGCTCGATCGGCTGCAACTCGAACGCACCACGTGCTGCGTGCTACCGCGCGATGCCAATCTGGTCAGCCCTGATGCTGCCACCCGCGCGCAAGGAATAGCCTTTTTGAAGAAGTGCGTTGACAGGACGGCGGACCTCGGCGCACACCTGATGTGCGGTCCCCTGTATGCCGGGTTGGGAGTTATGACCGGAAGCCGCCGCACCGACAAGGAATGGAATTGGGCGGTCAAGGGTCTGCGCGCCGCCGCCATCCGCGCCGAAAAGCGCGGCGTGTGCCTTTGCCTTGAACCTCTGAACCGCTTCGAGACTTATTTTCTTAATACGCTTCAGGACGCTGCCCGCCTGGTTCACGACGTCGGCGCCCCCAACGTGAAAATCCACTTCGACACGTTCCACTCTAATATCGAGGAGCAGCATCCGGCTGAGGCTCTGCGCGCCGTGGCGAAAGATTTGGGACACGTTCACATCTCTGAAAATGATCGCGGCACGCCGGGAACCGGGCACGTCGATTGGAAGGGCATTCTCAAAGTGCTGAAGGAAATTCGCTACGATGGTTGGCTGACCATTGAATCGTTCGCCCAGCCTGAGCCCGCGCTGGCCGCAGCCGCCGCCATCTGGCGCGATCTGGCGCCCTCCAACGATGATTTGGCCCGCCAGGGGCTTAAATTCACAAAAAATCTGGCGCGCAGGCTGGGGATTCGTTAGGGTCCCGTCTTCTCGTAGGGGCACATGGCCATGTGCCCCTACTTCAATCGCTGGTCGAATTGTTGTTAAACACGAAACTGGCGCGCAAATCAGGGATCCGCCAGGGCAATTGTTGAATCCCTCAAGGAGTATCCAATGTCTTCCCGCGCAAGCAAAATGATTCAAATCCTCCGCCGCACCGCGCCTCTCGTCGGCTTGTCCCTGGGTGCGCTGGCCCTCGTATGCTCACTGTTCTGGATTACAGGACGCGCGAGCGCGCAGGGTTCAGATGAAATTCCCTTCTACAAACACACCATTGACTTGGGGAGCAGCGAAGCCGCCGAGGTGGCTGACGTGAATCGCGACGGGAAGCTCGACATCATTTCCGGAGAGAACTGGTACGAGCAAACAACTCCGGGCAAGGATGGGCCGCGCTGGATCAAACACCATTTTCGCGACTTGCCTTTCAATGGCGGTTACCTGGAAGACCTGGGCGACCTGGCGATTGACGTGAATGGCGACGGCTACCCCGATGTGGTGACCAGTTCCTACTGGACCACACCGCTGGCCTGGTGGGAAAACCCCGGCAAATCGAACAAGCCCTGGGTGAAGCACATCATCGACATGCGCTCGTCGGTGGAGTTCTCGTTTCTGGTGGATATCCTTAATACCGGCAAGCCGCAACAACTCCTGCCGCAATTCGGCAGCACCAAAATCCCACTTACCTGGTATGAAATCGTGGGCAAGGGCGCGGACGCGCACTGGGTTGGGCACGAGGTTAGCCCCCGCAGCTATGGGCATGGCATCGGCGCGGGAGACGTCAATGGCGACGGGCGCACCGACATCATCACCCCCAAAGGATGGTTTGAAGCTCCCCCCGACCCCCGCAACGGCCAGTGGATCTTCCACACTTTTTTGAGCGCGGATAGCGGCCATCCGGAAATCAACCTGGGCGTTACAGGATTCATCTACACCATGGACGTGAACGGCGACGGCTTGCCGGACCTCGTCACCACGCTCGGGCACGACTATGGAATCTTCTGGTACGAACAGAAGAAGGACGAGCAGGGCAACCGTACCTGGGTAAAGCACGTCATTGACGAGGCCTGGTCGCAAGCCCACGCCTTGACCATCTCCGACCTCAAAGGCGACGGCAAGCCAGTTCTGGTAACGGGTAAGCGCTACTACGCTCATGAAACCGATAATGGCGCCCACGAACCTCTCGGCTTGTATTGGTATGAAAGGGTCCAGACGGCACGCGGGATGCAATGGCGGCGGCACGTCATCGACTACAGCACCCGGACCGGCGGCGGGATGCAGGTCTGTGTTGTCGACATCGACCATGACGGCGACCTTGACATCGTTGTGGGCGGAAAAGGCGGCCTCTTTTTCTTTGAGAACATGACCAAAGGCCGCAAAGTGCCCCTTACCGATGTGATCGCGGCACCGGGGCGATGAACACCGTACGTGTCTTGTAGGGGTAGGGCTTGCTCTACCCTGGCCGATGGTCGATACGACCATAAGGGGGAGGGCAAGCAAGCCCACCCCCTACAACCCGTGGTGACCGAAACTCATTCCTGGGAGGTAAATCATGTCGGATTCTCATTCTAAAAGCAGATTACCCCGGCGCGACTTTCTGCGCGGAGCTTCGGCAGCGGCGCTCGGATCAAGCGGTCTCGCCGTCGCCGGCGGTGGAAGCTTTGCCTCGGGTGCGGCAAGTGAAGGCGGTATGGCGCGCGCCGCGGAAACCAACCCATCCACCGGCTTGGCGCCCGACACTCCCTATCCCAAGCTGGCGATTATTACGCCGTATTCACGCCAGAAGCTTGCCTTTGCCACTGCGGCCGGGTACGAAGGGGTGGTCATCCCACTCGATAAATTCTTCGATCCCGACAAACTCTCCGATTCCCAGATCGACGATGTCCTCGCGACCTCGCGTGAAACCGGGGCGCGCATCATCAGCATTGAATGCATGGGGGGGACCAATCACATTGATCCCGACCCGGCAGCGCGCGCCCAGGCTCAGGCGCGATTTATCCGCTGTCTCGAATTCACCCATCGCCTGGGCTGCAAGTTCTGCGGGACGTTTTCCGGAGGCATCCCCGGCGCGGACTTTGATCGGCAGGTAAAAGAACTCGCCGCGGTGGTCAATGAGAAGTACGTTCCCGTGCTCGACAAGCTGGATATCAGCATGGGCTGGGAGAACTACCCCGCGGAGGTGAACTTCGCCACGGTACCTGAGGCATGGGAGAAGATCTTCGAACTGGTCCCCAGTCCCCGCCTGGGTCTGGAGTTCGATCCCTCCCACCTGGTCCGCCAGTTTATCGATCCCTATGAGGCGGCCTGGCGGGTCCGCGACCGCATTCGCGCCGGGCACCTCAAAGACACCGAAATCACCCAGGCAGTGCTGCAACGGGTGGGAATCCATGGTCAGGGCTGGTGGCGGTATCGCATACCGGGGCAGGGGCTGATCGACTGGCCGAAATTCATCACCGTATTGTTGCAGGCGAAATTCCAGGGTGGCGTGGCGGTGGAACATGAGGATCCCTTCTGGGATACGCCCCACACTGCCAGCGAGCCGGACTTTCCCCAAACCCGGAAAGACGGCTTCATCCTGGCCCACCGCTTCCTAAGGCAGTTCCTGCCGGGACGCGTGAGCTGACGGGGCGGAGCGCATACATCAAAGGCAATGCATGCGCCACCCGCGACCCCCTCACCCACCGCCTTGCGGTCCCCCCGCTCCCCACGGGAGAGGGAGAGGATTTTGACTTGCTCTTGCTGCTCCTCCGCTTGGCGTCCTCTGCTTTGTATCCTCATAATCCCATCCGCAGACCCGCGCTGCTGCTATAATTAAATCTTAACCACCCTTTTGGCGAAACGCTTTTAGAGTGCCGGGCAGAAGCATTTGCCCGTGGTAAAACTTTATGTCAGGAATTATCGGATACATCGGAAACAAGCGTGTGGTACCGGTGCTGCTGGAGGGCCTTCAGCGCCTGCAATACCGCGGGTACGACTCCGCGGGTCTGGCAGTGATGCGCGAGGGCGCGTTGGACGTTCGCCGGTCCACTGGCAAGCTGCGAAATCTGGAAGAGAAGGTTCGTCTCGACCCCATTGACGGCGCGTACGGCATCGGGCACACGCGCTGGGCCACGCACGGAGCGCCCACAGAGGAGAACGCTCACCCGCATAGCGATTGCCATC
>Ga0182027_10007424_pt1 | contig 16141 bp, 16 predicted proteins | sample 712E1DmetaG_FD_121300 | JGI IMG/M metagenome (GOLD analysis project Ga0182027, IMG submission 121300) | Permafrost microbial communities from Stordalen Mire, Sweden - 712E1D metaG (Illumina Assembly) | ecosystem: Environmental > Terrestrial > Soil > Wetlands > Permafrost | place: Sweden...
CGGCTTGAGGGTTTCCTGATTAAGCATGTTGCCGAAACGGCCGGGACCACCCATCATAGGTTAAATCTCCTCCGGCATATGTCCGTGCTCGTGTTCATACGCCAATATTTGTGAATTGTAAATCTCCGCATAGATCGGTTCATTTTCCATTAAGTCAGCGTGCTTGCCCTGGGCAACCACTTTGCCTTTATCCAGCACGAGGATTTTATCGGCGCTCATCACGGTGCTGATGCGCTGCGCGATCACGAACGATGTGCGGTTCTCCATCAGCTTGTCGAGCGCGGCCTGGATTAACGATTCGGTGGTGAGGTCCACGCTGGAAGTTGAGTCATCGAGGATCAAAATGCGCGGGTCGAGCAGCAGGGCACGTGCAATTGCGACGCGTTGTTTCTGTCCGCCGCTGAGTGTGGTGCCGCGCTCGCCGACATGTGTGTTGTAACCATCGGGGAAGGACATGATGAAATCATGTGCCTGCGCGGCTTTTGCCGCGGCAATGATATCTTCCTCGTTTGCATCCGAGCGTCCAAAGGCGATATTCTCGCGCACGGTTCCACTGAACAATGTGGTTTCCTGCAATACGATGCCGATCTGTTTGCGCAGGGATTCGATCTTGATATCGCGCAGGTCATGGCCGTCCACGGTGATTTTGCCTTCGGTGGGATCATAGAAGCGCGGTAGCAGGTTGATGATGGTGCTTTTACCGGAACCGGTCGCACCCAGCAGGGCGATCCGTTCGCCGGGTTTGGCCTCGAAGGTCACTTCACTCAAGACCGGCTCGCCTCCGTGGAAATAGCGGAAGGTCACGTTCTCGAATTTGACCTCGCCTTTAACGGATGGCAAATCAATTGCATCCGGCTTATCCACGATATCAGACTTGGCATCCAGAATTTCGAAGATGCGATCCGCTGAGGCGGCGGCTTGACCGAACTGCGTGATGATGAATCCAAGTTGTGCGACCGGGAAGAATAGGTAGATCAAATACAGCGAGAATTCCTGCCAATCGCCGAGCGTCAACGTGCCGGCAATGATCTGCTTGCCGCCTACATAAAGGATGGCGGCTTGACCGAGGTTGGCGATCAGGAAGATCATGGGGAACAGGAAAGTGAATAGCTTCGAAACCGAGATGGCCTGGTTCATCAAGTTATCTGCGGCGCCGCGGAATTTTGCTTGTTCATGTTTCTCGCGCGTAAAGGCTTGAATGACTTTAATGCCTGCTAGGTTTTCCTGCAGAATGGTATTCAAAGCGGAGAGTTTGATCTGCACCTTCCTGAACAGCGGCTGGGCGGCACTGCCAAAGATAAAGAACAGGACCAGCGCCAGCGGCAGGATGGGCATCGCTGTCCAGGCCAGCGGAACATTGGTGGAGAACAGGATGATGATCGTACCTGCCAACAGGATGATCGCGCCGACCAGTTGCAGCAAACCTTGACCGATAAACAGCCGCAGCTTTTCTATATCATCCGTGGCGCGGATCATCAATTGTCCCGTCTGATTTTGGTCGTGATAAGAAAACGACAATTTTTGGATCTTTGAGTACAAATCATTACGCAGATCATAAGCCACAGATTGCGAGTTCTTTTCTGCCCAGAACGCTTGCAGGAAAGCGAAGACGCCGCGAAATGCCGCAAAGACGAAAATGGCGGCGACAGACCAGATCAACGCCTGCGGTGCATGGGCGAGGGTCGCGTTCAGTTGGGCAACGAGCTGATCTTTCGTCCACGTTGCGGGATAGCTCAATTGGCTAAGAATTTTTGGAAGCGCCGCGCTCATGAATCGCTGTGGGATTTGATTCAGCGCCTGCAAGATCTGAGTGGCAATGTAGCCGTTGGTTACCGCGTTGATGATGTTTGCGATCAGTGTCGGTATGGCTAATTGCGCGAGTGTGGCGATGACCAAAAAAAGATATGGCAGTGCGGCCTGGCGCCTGGCATGCGAGAGATATTTAAAGGACCGTCCTATTGCGCTGGCGGCGGGGCGCTTGCCGCCATTACGGCTGTAGGTGGGTCGGGCCACTGTTGCTTGCATGGATTTTCCTTTCGGGATTAAAGGGATAAGCAATAAGGTTATAAGACTTGACTGTGCATTGGATATGAATTGAAGAAGGATAATGGAGATTGTTATTTTTGATCGAGCTTGCGCGCCGCTTCAGTCAGGGCCATGAGCGCCTCAGCGATTCCCTCGCGTTCTTTCTCGCTGAGGCCTTCTGCCAGTTGATCGATCCAGCGATAGCGTTCGCCGATTCCCTTGTCGATCAAGGACTTGCCTTTGGCGGAAAGCTGGATGTTCTTGGCGCGTCGGTCATGCGGGTCTTCGGTGCGTTCGATCAGCCCAGCCTGGACGAGGTTGTCCACATGCTGGCTGGCGGCCGCGTTCGTGATCTCGAAGCGTTCGCTGATCTCCGAAAGCCCGCACGCGCCGCGGTAATAGAGCTGCATCATGAGGCTGAACTGCGGCATCGAAAGGCCGGTGGCCTTGGCATGATGCGACCAGCCGCGCATCGAGCGCTGGGCGGATATATCCACCCACGCGCGGACGGCCTGCGTGAATTGATTGGGTTTGGTCATGGTTAAGCCTTCTTTTTAGTTAAGCAGACTTAACTTTATATGTGATTTATATTTTTGTCAAGAACAGGGAGATAAGAGAAGTGTTAGAAAATCAGGAAATCATCTAAAGATAGCGCAAATCTTCTGCTATCGTTGGTTGCGCCATATGACGCACTATATCCTATTGTTAATTTGCGAACTATGAGATGGCGAAAACTGTCTCCTTCCCCTTGTTCTATTAACTCGAATTCCGCCTGCTGAATCCACTGCTTAACTTGTTGAGCCGATGGGCAATACTGATAAACACTTTCATCAGGCCATTCGCCGTAAACCACCGGAAGTCCCGATTGTTGATTGCGAAGGAAAGCATTCTTGATCTCGTTCTAGTCTGCAATTTCAACGGTGAAATACAGATAACCTTTCGATTTCAGCGCCCAATGGAAATTGCCGAGAACTACCGGCCAGTCTTCGGGACAAACATGTTCCATTGCGTCCATGAAGACCGCACCATCAAAGAATTCTCGATATCGCATTTCCTGCAACCCCATCTTCTCAACTTGGACATCCGGAAACCTGGCTTTGAGGCGTGCGAGCATACTTTGTGACTGGTCTATTCCAATGACCGTGTGGCCTTTTTCAAGAAGCATGGGAATATATCTGCCTGCACCACAGGCCGCATCGAGTATGTTGGCATGTTGCAGCAGAAGGCCCAGGAATTTTTGAATGAACTGCTGATGTGTTGCATTGCCATACAACCCATATTTCTCGCCGTAAAGCGGTGACCAAAGAGTATCGTACTTCTCTTCGGCTTCATGCCGCATCTGCTTGAGTCACTCAGTTCGGTTCATCTTTTTATCGAATATCGAATTTCGAATGCCGAATACCGAATATCGCCTTACTTTATTTCCTTTTTATAGAACCGGTAGCGCTTGTAAATCTTGCCACCCATGTGATGAGCCAAATCCCAGGTGTCTGGATTGTCTTCACCGGTCATGGAAAGGTCGGCCCATTTGTAGCCTTTGGCAACCGCGCGCTTGACCATTTCATCGAAAAGCAGGACCGCCACGCCCGTGTCCCAATATTTGGGCGGGACGGCGACGCTTTTGATGGCAATCGATTCGATTTTTTTGTGTTGGTAATATAAAGCAGGCAGATAATCCCACGGATAACGCAGGCCGTTGATGTGAATGAGAATTTCATTGAAATTTGGAATGGCAGGGAACCAGCCAATGGCCTTGCCGTCTACTTCCGCGAATAAAACAAGATCTGGATCGGCCATTTCCTTCAATGGCAGGACCATGGTCTCGATGGCCTCGCGCGGATAAGGCATAAATCCTGCCAGGTGGGCCAATGCGCTGTTTTGCAGATCCCAGATGCGGTCAATCTCGTTTTCGACATCATCCATGTTCGCGCCGCGGATTTTGAAATTCTTCCGCTGGCGCACGCGCTCTGCAAGCCGCGATAATCTTTGCATCTTGGGATTGTTCAGATCGAGATCAACGGCATACGCCAGCCCGTCGTCGTGTTCCAGGCCAAAACCGTAGCGTTCGAAGAAGCCGGGGTAATACGGCGGGTTGTAACCGCACAGCAGCGGGGCTGGACGGTCGCGGCCTTCGATCAGGATTCCGCGGCAGTCCTCGCGATCCAGGTTGTAGGTGCCGATCAGGATGCTCAGATGGTGTTCACGCGCCCAGGCTTCCGCCTGTTTGAATAAGGCCTCGGCCACGGCGTAATCGTCAATGCATTCGAAGAAGCCGAACATGTTTTCGCGCCCGCCTTTTTCCTGCGAACAGGAGATCGTTCCAACCGGCTTGCCGTCTTTCCAGGCGATATAGAGATCGGCGATGCCTCCGCCTTTGAAAAATAATCCACGTGCGGGGTCCATGGCCTTCCCGCGCTCGGATAAGATTGGCGGGATCCACAACCGGTCGTGTTTATAGATGTGCCATGGAAAAGTCATAAAGATGTTTCGTTCGCGTTTGGTTTGGACGGGGCGGACTTCGATCATGCATGCCTCCTCAAATGGTGAAAAGAATGATGGCGATCAACGCACACGCAATGCCCAGCCACTGTGTGCGTGTCAGGCGTTCCTTCAAAATGATCCAGGCTAGTAGTACCGTTGAGCCGGGAAATAACGAGCTTAGCACCGCTGCAATATCCAGCCGGCCTGCCTGTCCGGCTAGGATATAAAAGAGATTACCGCCCACATCCAGGATGCCGTTCAAAATCATTACGGGCCATGCGGAGCGGACGGGGACAAATGAATCGCGTCGAACGAGGATGAATAAGGCCGTTGTCAATAATCCGGCGCTGCGCGAATACACCATCGGCCAGAAAGTTGTCTCGCGCGTGGCCGCGTGCATGAGGACAAAATATAAGCCGAATCCAACACCCGCCAGCAGGGGTATTCGCAGATCTGAAAGATGCGTGAAGATGTGTTTGACGCTGCCTTCGCTTTGCGAGACCAGCCAGATGGCGGCCAGAGCGAATCCGAATCCCAGTAACGCCAGTGCACCGGGGAATCCATCCGTGAACATTCCGAAGATGACCGGCAGGGCCGCGGCCAGCAATGCTGAAACCGGCGCGGCGATGCTCATCTTGCCCTGTGCCATGGCCGTATATAACAGCATCAAGCCCACAGTGCCCAGCGCGCCTGCCAGGATTGACAACCCAATGGAGTTAAAGTCCGGCATCGGTTGTGGAGTTGTGAACACCACGGCGAATAAAAGCACCAGTCCGACGGCTTCGCCATAGAACACGGCTCGATACGCGCCGGTTTTGCGCGACGCAAGGCCTCCGGTGAAATCACCGGCACCCCATGAGATTGCAGAGACTAGACCCAACAAAATAGAGAGCAAGATAAATTTCCATTCAACTTAATGAATTTGTGGCGAAGCCTTTTTGCCATCCAATGAATAAACATCATAATCTGCTGAATGCATTTCAACCCCAAATGTCCTCTTGAGATTTCGATTCATGATGGACAACACTTCATCCAATTGTTCGCGTGTGTCCGTTTCGCCACGAAAGATCTTTTCCTTCAACCCATTATCGCGCTGGACAAAATGTGCCCATTGATATTTGCCATCCCTGGTCTTCTTGGCAAGGAATTTGTACACGCCTGTCTGCGGGATATGTGAGGAAACGCATGCACAGGCGATTTCCTCGCCATCGTCAATATCAAGAATGGCCGGAATCTTCGTCTTCATTTCACGCTTTTCCCGCAGCTCTGGCTCTGTCCAAAACCTTTTGAGCGTTCTTCAATAAGGGCATGTCGATCATCTTACCTTCCAGGGCGTAGGCGCCTTTACCTTCCTTTTGACTGGCCTCGAATGTTTCTACGATTCGTTGGGCCTGCACAATGGCTTCCTCGTTTGGTGTGAAGGCGGCCTGCACGGGCTCGACCTGTGCCGGGTGGATGATCTGCTTTCCGGTAAATCCCAATTGTGCGCCAAATTCGGATTCTTTTCTCAAGGCTTCGATATCCTTGAAATCGATCGTGACGATATCAATGGCTTGCAGTCCAAACGCCGCGGCCGCCGTTACTGTGGCCTGGCGCGCAAAAAGCAATTCCAGGGCATCCCGCGTGCGCGTTGCACCCAGTGAGGCTGCGAAATCTTCTCCGCCGAAGATCAATGCGTCGAGTCGCGGGTGCGAGGCAATCTCTTTGAGGTTCAAAATCCCTTTGGCTGTTTCCACATCCACTAGGATACGGATCGAGTTCATCGGCCAGCCGTTTTTCAATTCCACGGTTTCGATGATCTCATGCGCCCATTGAATTTCTTCCAGAGACTCCATTTTGGGAATCACAATACCATCCGGATGATACGGCAGGACCGCTTCGATATCTTCCTTCTCCATTCCCGAGCCGGCGGCATTGATGCGCGCCAGCTTTTCGCTTTTGCCGAAATCCAATTCACGCAGGGCTTTTGCAATGGTTGTGCGTGCCTCGGCTTTTTTGTTGATTGCCACGCCGTCTTCCATATCCATGCAAATGCAATCCACACCGAGCGTGAGGGCTTTGGTGATCTTCTTCCAATCGTCGCCGGGCATGTAAAGTAGTGCGCGTCGTGAGTGCATATTCTCCTCGTGAAAGTCCAACAGGTCTTATCGGTCTAAAAAGTCTTCCAAGTCGCTTTTGACTTCTGAGACTTGTTAGACCTGTGAGACCTTTTAGACCTGTTAGACTTATTGGACTTCTTCAAAATTTTTTCTGTCCGCTCGAGTTCAGGAAGTACTGGATGACTTCCTCTTCCGGGTGCGGGACATCCATTAAGGCGAACATCGCCGCCAGTTCGCCGCGATGGTGCGTCTCGTGATTGGCAACATGCATCAGCATCTGGTAGAGCAGAACACGGAACGTCTCGCCGCTGAAATTGCTATAAGTGATTTCAGCTTGCAAACTTTCTTCCGGTTGCGATTCGATATAAGCCATCATCTCCGCTTCGACCTTGTTCCAGCGCTCTTTGACCGATTCCAGCGTCGGGAAATCATTTTTGTCCAGGTGACTTTTTGGGGAAGTTCCGTGCCAACGCTGCAGCCAGACCCACTCACTGCTCATCATATGTACCAACATGGCATGGACGTCGCCCCAGCTGTGTCCCTGCATTTTGTGAAGCTGCTCCTCGCTCAAGCCTTCGGCCACCGCAAAGTAACGCTTGTTGGCCCAATAACAGTAATCGTAAACCTGCTTGATATATTCCTTGGTTTCCATGTGAGGCTCCTTATGATCGGTCAAGTTTACTTCTCTTTTGGTTAAACGCACCGTCTCCGTCCGCGTTTTGGATGGCGGCGTGAAGAAGTGTTCTTTGGGATTACGACATCTCTAATTTATCCAGCTGATGTTACGCACCGTCCCGAAGGTTTGGACTAAAACCGGGCTCGAATTACGGTAACCTTCGGGACGTTGTTTTGCGTAAGGTGGGTTATTCGGCATATTTCCAGTGTTTGCGGACAGCCTGTCCATTTATATATTCTGTCAGCATAGCGCTTTCAACATCAAATTCAAAAAGGATATAGCGATCAGCGGGTTTATACGGTGCAAGCTTAACCGCCAGGGCGCGCAGGTCAGGGTCTTCGATGAACTTGGCACTGCCTGTAACAATAAATTCGCCGCTTTCTCCGCTCATATCAGTCACCGAACAGTGGACGGCAAAACGTGGGTCACGGCGCAGGTCGTGTCCTTTGGGGGATGTAGGCTCCATAAAAACAAAGAAATGACCCTCTCCAACAATAGGTGTGAATGGATGCACGCGCGGCGAGCCGTCTTTGCGGATCGTGGCCAGATAAGCTACCTTGTTTTGAAAACGCGCTTCTCCAAACTTGGCAATTTCAGGTGCCTGGGATTCTAGTCTGCTCCAGCTCATTTCAGCTCCTATACCATTTCGAAAAGGACTCTATGAACGGTCTACCTCCGCCTGCATTTTGGATAACAGATGTAAAGGTGTGTTTTTTGGGCATCATGATTTCTCATTACCCTTGGTGCTTTGTGCAGTCTGTCCTAAAGATAAACCCATTGCAGTGCCTAAGAAAGTCCAAACTACGGGGTCTCTAATGCCTTCAACACTTATCACACCCGCCAACAATAAAGTACTGATCAAAGCGATGGCCTTGAATTCAATAGATGTTAGATGGCGTACTGTAGTCTGGACAGTCCTCCTCTTATGTCTACGTTTTGTTATCATGCCTTCCTTCTCTTTCTAGCAGGCATTCTTTTCAATATTGTTCGTGTCAATATTGTTCGTTGACAATTCTACAATTTTGTTTATACTTGAAGACCGAAGGTACGGATCAAGTAAAAGCGTCCGTCTTTCCATCTCCAGTGCCCCTTGCCTGCCAAAGCGTTAGGGGCGCTGGTTTTTCTTATCTTAAATAATTTTATCAGTAATCTCTTTCATCTTGTGAAGAAACTTACACATGCATTTTACGGCAAACATTGAAATTTGGTACGCAACTGGTTCAGACTACTTTCTTTATCACTGCTCGAGGGAACCTCGCCATCGATCCTTGCCAGCGGCTTGCACAACAACGGCCCTACATAGCTGGGTGATACACTAAAAGGAAGTCAATGACAAATCCTTGACCTCGTTCCAATCGCCTTCGTGGGCATAGCCTTCGATGAACACAAATCGTTTGACGGGATCGCGCGGATAATCATTCAAGTTAAATGCAATGTCGCCCAGCTTAACAATAAGCGGCCAATCTCCACGTTGATGCGCTAGATTCTAATTTACTCCACCTCATTTCCTATTCTTACTACTTAAGAATTCTCTTGTTGCTTGAATTTTATCCTTTTCCACCTGGCCCGTCTTCTCCCAATAATCCAGCAATTGTGTGATCGTCAACACCGCATGCATGGCGAAGCCCGCTTGCGCTAAAGATTCCTTCGCGCCCGATTGACGATCAATCAACACCACTACATCCTTTACAACCAAGCCCGCCTCGGTCAGCTTTTCAATCGCCTCGAATTTGCTTCCGCCGGTCGTGGCGAGATCGTCAATGATGACCACCGTCTCACCTGCGTGGTATTCGCCTTCGATCTCGGCTTTCGTGCCGTAGGTTTTCACTTCCTTGCGCGGGTAGATCATCGGGTAATTCCCCTGTAGGGAAATCGCCGTGGCGATCGGGATCGCAGCATAAGGCAGACCGGCGATGCGGTCGAATTTCAAGCCTTTGAGCAGGGGCAAATACGCCGCGCCGATTTGTTCAAGCAGTTTTGGATAAGAAATGAGCCGTCTTAGGTCAATGTAAATTGGCGATTTCAATCCCGACTTCAGCGTGAACTCGCCGAATTTGATACAACCAGCTTCGAGCAATTCATCTGCAAGCGTGGCGAGGGTTGGATTAGTTTCAATCATGGGTTTTCTCTTTCAATATCCGCGCTCAAAATCGACGCGGTACATCAATTCCTCACCCCTTAGAAAGCGGCGATAATTCTCGATGAATAATTGCGCTATATCGGCGGGCAGACTCGGCGCGGACGTGTGAAATGTTATCAACAAATTGGGCGTATTCCAAAACGGATGTTCTTGCGGAAGCGGTTCATGTTCCAATACATCCAGTACCGCGCCTGCGATTTTCTTCGTTGTGAGCGCCTCGATCAGCGCAGATTCGTCGAGCGCACTGCCGCGTCCAACGTTGATAAAGAGCGCGTGTAGCGGCAGGGCGTTTAACAATGAGGCCTCCACGATATGACGCGTCTCGGCTGTGTTCGGTAGCACGCTCACGAGATAATCCAGCCCTTTCGCAAAATCGAGCAAGGCCTGGCCGTGGAAATAACGATCCACCTCCGGGCACGACTCGCTGGAGCGCGTATAGCCCCGCACCGTCATTCCGAAGTGTTTCGCAGTCCGGGCCAGATGAGCGCCGATGGAGCCAACGCCCAGTAGACCGATTGTTTTCCCGCGTATCATGCCTGTCGTGCTTCTATCCCAACGATGGTCCTGTTGGGCCTGATAACGCTCGAAAATGCGCCTCTCATGGTACAGCAGATAACCGAAAACATACTCGGACATTAGTCCGCCGAACACACCGCGCGCATTGGTTAATACATAATCGCGAGGCAGGGCTGGATCGAGCAGTTGTTCGACGCCCGCAGACATGGATTGCACCCAGCGCAATCGCGGCAGGCTTGCCAGCAGATCATGCATCAGCCGCGGCTCACCAAAAATGATTTCAAAATCCGAACCTGAGGCTTTGGCTTTATCAACATCGGCTGTGGAGAAAATCTGGATTTCAGGCAGCTTTGCTGATTCGAGCAAGTGCTGATATTCCTCTGCTTGTCTGGATAGGATAAGAAGCTTATGCATTCCTCTACACCAATAAACTAATGCTTCATCTGGAATTGAATATTCACGATTCGGTCGCGCAATTCTACCGCTGCTTTGCGCGGATTCTCACTGCGTGAGATGCCGCGCGAGACGTTGATCAACATTCCGCTTCCATCTTTGCGCAGGCCCGTCTTCAAAACGGCTTCCAAATCGCCGCCTTGGGTTCCAACGTCCGGGACGAGGAACCATAAATCTGGAGCCGCTTCACGTACGCGTTTCATTGTCTCGATATGCGTTGCTCCAACGACGAGACCGATATTATTTTTTTCATTCCAGGTCTGGGCAAGTTTTGCAATATGCATATATAACGGATCGCCGGATTCGAGCATCAAATCCTGAACATCGCCCGAATCCGGATTCGAGGTTTTACATAAAAGGAAAACGCCTTTTTCTCGATCTTTGATGAACGGCTCGATGGAATCTTTTCCAAGATATGGACTCAGCGTAATGCAATCCACGCCGAGATTCTCGAATGTAGATTTGGCGTAGGCCTCCTCAGTGGATGCAATGTCGCCCCGCTTGGCATCCAGGATGACAGGAATCTTCGAACCGAGACGATTCGATTCTTCGTGAATAGCTTCGATCACCTGCTTGAGAATCTTCCAGCCCTCCGCGCCGAAGACTTCGAAGAACGCCGCATTGGGTTTAAAGGCCGCTGCGTAGGGAGCGGTGGCTTTAACGAGATTCAGGCAAAAGTCGAGGGCGGAGTCGGCGGTGGGTGCTTTGAGATCAGGAATATGCGGGTCAAGCCCAACGCATAAAAGCGAGGAACAATCGTCGGTGCGTCTTTCAAGAAAGGAGAAGAAGGTTTCCATATGTCGCCAATTTGAAAGTTTGAAGGTTGGAACATTCCAACCTTCAAACCTGCCAACTTGTAAACTTTATGCTTTGCCTAACACCATTGCCAGCAATGCCATTCTCACATACAGACCATATTCCATCTGGCGGAAGTAAGCGGCGCGCGGATCGTCATCGAAGTCAGTGCTGATCTCGCCGACGCGCGGCAGGGGTGCATCACGATCATATCCCTTTTGGCAGCTTTCATGCCGGCAGGATCAATCACGTACGCACCTTTGACTTTTTCATATTCGGCGGAATCTTCAAAGCGTTCCTTCTGGACGTGCGTCCGTACAGCACATCGGTCTCGGGCAAAACTTTTTCGAGCGAGTTGAATTCGACTTTCGGAATGTACCACAATGGGATATTGCTTTGGGTATTTTTCAAAATGTGGCATCCACAGGCTTATGTCATTGAGACGCAGCTCACCGAATGTCGAGATGAGATACATTTTCAACCCCGCAGCTTTATGCGCCAGCGCTGGAACGATGTCTGCATTATCCGGCCCTGCTCCAACGTATTGGGCATAATCGCAGCGCGCTTTTTGCTTCGCGGCCTTCAATGCCAGTTCGAGAGTCGCCTCATCGAATATCGGAGGTTTGGTATTGGGCATTGCCAATACCATCGTGAATCCGCCGGCCAGCGCGGCAGCAGTGCCGGTGTCCCAGTCTTCCTTGTGGATTTGTCCGGGTTCGCGGAAATGTACGTGAGGGTCAATCAGTCCGGGAAGTTTTAACATGGGTTAGGTAAAAAAAGAGAGCCGCTAAAAAGCGACTCTCCAAAGGGGAAAAGAAGGATTCAATTTGACGGGCAGGTGCAAAAGGTCTCGAAAGAAGTGTTTTCTCATTTCGGCTGATTCTATGCAGGGAGAAAATTCTGTCAAGGGCAAATCAATGACATTGGGAATAAGGACAATCGTCACTAGGAGGCTAAAAAGTGCGGATGATATAATCCGCCCCATTATATTGCTAGGAGAAGACGATGGTATACAAAAACGTTAAAGTCCCCGCGGACGGGACAAAAATTTCGATCAAGGATGGAAAGTTACAGGTTCCTGATAATCCCATTATCCCCTTCGTTGAAGGGGATGGCACGGGTCGCGACATTTGGCGCGCCTCGGTGCGTGTGTTCGATGCGGCCGTTGAGAAGGCTTATAAGGGCAGGCGCAAGATCCATTGGATGGAAGTTTACGCGGGCGAAAAGGCCTTCAAACTGTACAACTCATGGCTGCCGGACGAGACTACCGAAGCCTTCAAGGAATTCCTGGTGGGGATCAAAGGCCCGCTCACAACCCCGATCGGAGGCGGCATCCGTTCCTTGAATGTTGCGCTTCGCAAATTGCTCGACCTGTATGTTTGTCAGCGGCCGGTGCGCTGGTACACCGGTGTTCCTTCGCCGGTTAAGCATCCCGAATATGTGGACATGGTCATCTTCCGCGAGAACACGGAGGATATTTATACCGGTATCGAGTTCCAGTATGGCACCGAGGACAACACAAAGTTCATGAAGTCCTTCAAAGAAGCCTTCCCCAAGGAATACGCCAAGATGCGCTTTCCCGATACGGCGGCTATTGGCATCAAACCGGTCTCCGTCGAAGGGACCGAACGTTTGGTGCGCGCCGCCATTCAATGGGCGCTGACCAACAAACGCAAGAGCGTGAACTTTGTCCATAAGGGCAACATCATGAAGTTCACGGAAGGCGCCTTTAAGGATTGGGGGTACGCACTCGCCAAGCGCGAGTTCCGCAACCGGATCGTCACCGAGCGCGAAACATGGATCCTTGGCAACAAGGAGAAAAACGCCGCCCTCTCGGTGGAGGAAAATGCCAAGATGATCGATCCGGGTTTCGATATGATGTCGCCTGACCAGCAGAACGATATCAAAAAGGAAGTGGAAGAGGCCTTGAAGTTGTGGAGTACACATGGCGACGGCAAATGGAAATCCATGCTGCTCATCAAGGATTCCATAGCCGATGTCACCCTGCAATTTACGCTCATCCGTCCCAAGGATTACGATGTGATCGCGACCCTGAACTTGAATGGCGATTATCTATCCGATGCCCTGGCCGCGCAGGTGGGTGGGATCGGGATCGCTCCGGGTGCCAACATCAACTATGTGACAGGCCACGCCATCTTTGAGGCGACGCATGGCACCGCGCCGAAATACGCCGACCTCGATAAAGTCAATCCCGGCTCGGTCATTCTCTCCGGTGAGATGATGTTCCGTTATCTGGGCTGGCCGGAAGTTGCGGACCTCATCGTCAAAGGCATGGAAGGTGCCATCAATGCCCGCACGGTGACCTATGACTTTGCCCGCTTGATGGATCATGCCACCGAGGTCAAATGCTCCGAGTTCGGCGACGCGATCATCAAACATATGTAGACAGAAGCAAAACCTAAAACGAAAAATGAAAGACGCCCTCATGTCGAGAGCGCCTTTTTTGTTTGTGTTTTGCGTTATGCGCTTTGCGTTTTGATGTTATGGCGTCGGCGTAACCGCAGGCGTTCCCGCGGAACCCGTTCCCGGCGTCGGCGTGACAGTGACTTTTGCCGCGTCGGCGGGAGTTTGCGGCATCCCATTCATGATCCAGCGCACGAATACATCAATGATGTCCGGCGATAGATGACCGCTTGGCGGCATGGCACGGATCAGGGTCTGTGTGGGGTTGTTCGGATCGGGAATGGGATGGCCCTGGATCACTTGCAGCAGATAACTATTTGCATTGCCTGCAATTAAATCGTTGGCCTTGTGGTCGCCTGTACTCAAAATATTTCTGTAAGAATCCATCAGGAAATTATTGTTGGTTTTACCGGCAGAGTGGCATGACAAACAATAGCGTTTGACAATGGGCTGGATGTGAACAGTGTACGAGGGCACTTCGCCCTTGGCCAGGGTGGGATAAAGGGGTTTAAGCACGGGGGCTGTGAACCGGTCATCCCACTCATAGCGCATGAAGATCACGATGTTATCAATATCGCTCGCCGCGAGCTGTCCGCCGTAGGTTTTTCCGAAGGGCGTCATGCCAGCTTCGGGTCGTCCATAGGCGATGACTTGTGCCAACGCGGCATCATCCAGAGTGTATAAAACATCGGTGCTGTGAATGGCGGGAATGGCCTTTCCTTCCAGCCCCTTCACGCCGGTGATCTGAGTGGTCAACCCATCTGCACCATGACAGTTTGCACAGTTGACGGAAAATAAATCCTGCCCCGCGTTGATCTGGTCCACAAGCGTTGTCGCCACGCTCGTGGTCTGTGTGGACGGTTGGGGAAATATTGCCAGCACGGCAGCCGTCATCCCAATGGTTAGGATTGCCGAAACGACGGTTGTCCAGATCATGGTTTTGGTGGATGTATTCTTGAACGTGAAATTCATCAGGAACAATGCGATGATTGCTGCCACCGGGATCACCAGGCCGGCTGCCGCTTGAAGTATGCCTGGCATGGCCGACCCGTTGCTTAAGACGGTCGGGACATCTGACATCAGGGTCAGCATCACAATATCCACTACGATGATCGCCATGACCGAGATCGGCAGGACACGTTTGCCGTAGTAGCGGGAAGGGTTGCGTTCGATGAATGGCATCAAGGTCAGGATCAGGATGGCGATGCCGGGGATGATCACGGTCGCAAGCCATTCGATCTTGCCCAATACCGGAATTTGCCCATAGATGGCCAGGAATTTGAACAGGAATAAGAAATACCATTCCGGACGCGGAATATAAGTTGTATCGCTCGGGTCCACCTTTGGCTGGGCCGCGACGCCGATAAAGGTTGCCAGCAGGATCAACAGGATAAAGATTCCCAGGGACACAACCAGGTCTTTGAAGATGCTGTCCGGCCAGAAGCGTTCGCCCCGGTTTGTTTCGTGTTCGTAGCGTTCTTTGATTTTATTTTTGGTTTCGTTATCCATAATGCCTCTGTGAGGATGGACTTAACCGTGCAGACGCGGGGATTTTATTCCTCCGCATCTCCGTGATTTTGTGAGGATCAATCTTCCTTGGAAGGCCACTGAGACTCGCCGTGCTTGATGATGAGATACAGGTGCACACCGATCAAGCCTGCCAGCGCGGCCGGCAGCATCCAGATGTGAGCCGCAAAGAATCGCTGCAAGGTGAGCGCGCTCAGGTTTGAACCGCCGCGCAGGGCTTTGAGAATGAAGTCGCCGATAAACGGCACGCTCCCTGCGATCTGTGTGCCGACGGTGGTTGCCCAGTACGATTGTTGATCCCATGGCAGAAGATAGCCCGTAAATCCCATGCCGAGAGTGAGGATAAACAATCCGATGCCGATCAGCCATGTCAGTTCGCGTGGGTATTTAAACGAGGCAGTCACAAAGACTCTCAGCATATGGATAAAGACCACCACGATCATCAAGGTCGCACCCCAATGATGGATGCCGCGGATCAGCCAGCCGAACGCGACGCCGTTCATAATGTAATTGATGCTGTCGTAAGCGTGATCGGGCGAAGGCGTGTAATAGACCGCCAGAAAAATCCCCGTCACGCCCTGCAGGATAAATAAGAACAAACTGGCTGAACCGAGCGTGTTCCACCAGTTGCCCTTCGGCTCGGGACGGTCAAGCAGGTTTTTGTAGAGATCATTCAATCCAAGCCGTTCATCGAGCCATTCGTAAACTTTTTTCCACATGGGCTGCTCCAAACTCTCGTGTCATGCTGGGGAGCGCAGCGGTGAAGCATCTCCTATAAGAAGACCCTTTGCTGCGCTCACATCGTACCAACACTTGCACCTGGTGCAAGTGCAGGTGTATCCTTCGGGTTTAACTTTCCTTATAGTAAATTTCGAGGATGCCGTCATTCGTTAAGCGGAAATCCGCATATCGGTCGAGGGGACGCGGCGGCGGGCCGCCCAGCACCACGCCTTCCTTGCTGAACTTCGCATCGTGGCAGGGACAAATAAATGCCTGTGCATCATC
>Ga0182027_10007426_pt1 | contig 16139 bp, 17 predicted proteins | sample 712E1DmetaG_FD_121300 | JGI IMG/M metagenome (GOLD analysis project Ga0182027, IMG submission 121300) | Permafrost microbial communities from Stordalen Mire, Sweden - 712E1D metaG (Illumina Assembly) | ecosystem: Environmental > Terrestrial > Soil > Wetlands > Permafrost | place: Sweden...
ATCTGCAACTGCCCAAGTGTAGTGTATTATACTCAGAATATATTTATTGGGTTGATTTCAAGTGCAATAATCTCTTTAGCAATTTATTTTTTGATTAAGAAATTCGTGAAGTGAGATGATTATGGCATTCAAAGACTTACTAACAAAATGGTGGTTCTGGTTAATCGTTATTGTTGTGGTATTATTCATACTTAGTTTGTTCCCTTTCTGGACTTCTTGCGGAAAAATTTCTTGTTTCAAAGTCGATTTTTGGAATCATTTTTTTACACTTTATGATTAGTTTGATAAATTTTATAAACAGTGTGCGAGTTCTCGGCCTGATGATGATGCATGAAGATTTATAAGACGATGATGGAGGCGTTTGATGATGTGGGCGTTGAGCCCTTGTCCGCGCGTTATGGCTGCGTTTTTTCTAAGGGCGACAGTATCCAGGCGATGGATTCACGTATAAAATGCAACAGGAGTGCTGAGTTGTGGCTCCGCAGGGAATTGATTGATAGGGCGGAACTGCAACTATCGATAGATATTTTCTCCTCATTGGAATCAAACCTGTCTAAATACTCAGGCGGATACTGCGACTTATCATGGATAGAGATACACACAGGGATAGAAGGCGTCCTTATCGGCACGAGCCAGGAGAAGAATTTCTTCAGCAAAGGGCAGATAGGCAATCTATGTGCAGGAAAGAGCATAGCCAATTGTACGCCATCAAAAGAAGGTCACATGCATGGTACGGATATGCTCCTGAAATATTCTGACGGATTACTCATACTCCCTGAGGAAAGGAAGATACTAGTCTCAAGATATTGTGCTCCTCGCGGCTATGAACGAAGGATACTTGAAAGGAAAGGGATACTTTAATCTATTCTCTTATCTTCCAGAAAAATTTTTAATATGATGCTCGCCTAACTTCTTCATATACGAGATAGCTATAAAACAACACCTTAATAAATCTTTAATCCCTGTTCATTCCATGGATAAGGAAGCATATTATGTCAAATCATTTGAAGAGGATTTCTATACAAAAACCCTTGTGAATAAGAAGAAGGTAAATTTCCAGAGCATCTTCGATGTCGTAAAGCGGAAAGTCATCAAGCCGAATACGAAAAGTTTTGGAAGGAAAAGAAGATTGTCATGCACCGTACTCGACAAGAATTATCTAAAGACATATCGGCCTCAGGGAATAATCTTCCAGACGGACGCGAAACCGGATTATGTCCTGCCGTTCGATCTCGTCTTACTGGGAGCGACAGACAGGATAATCGTCCATTATTACAGGATAAAGGACAATCTTCACCTATATTACGGTCACTCACTGATATGTGGTTTTGAAAGGTTCCTGTTCAAGGATTTCTCTTCGATAAAGAAAAAATATCCCTCTCCGATGCACGCATGGAAAGCCGTGAACATGTTCAGAAAGAAAAAAGGCTTTAATGTTCTTCCGAAGCAGAAATTCAGGCTTGTCGAATATAATGAAGTTGTTTATCACAGACCGATAAAAATAAGGCCTGTCGCGATATTCGGATACAGGAAAGAGACGTCAAGGATTGCAGAGAAGTTGTTACTCGCAAGTGATAAGAATAGCAATATTTATAAATGCTGCTAAATGCCATGTATTATGCATGAAAATAAACAACTTATGAATATGCCCCAATTGGCAATTCTATTAGGCACATATACGCAGCATTTAGCTAACTATAACAGGATAATAAGTGAATTGGAATTCATAAGGAATCAAAAACCCTTATTGCAAGAAAGATATGAATCTAATATCGAATTGACCCGACAACTTGTAAAAAAACAATTACTAGTGATTCAGATTCCTGAAACAAAACATGATATTATCTGTTCTGAGGGTTTAAAAGCACACAGCCTTCTTGATAAACCACACGGCAGACATACTCTTGATATAATGCTTGGGTTAGATAATTTTGTCTTTGTTTCGTATCATCATACTCAAAGAGGCACTTACGGAGATAAAATTTTAAATTTAGAACTAGATGTGCTAGACCTTCCTGGTACACTATTTACAATGGAAGATATTGTTATTGAAATGCAAGCAAATCCTATATATCATAAAGAACTGAAATTCAAAACTGGCGAATGGCATGAACGATTTTCTGAATCAATTAAAACCACGATTGAGAACTGGTTGCTGCAAATTATGCCAGGAAATAAATTTTTAGAGTTTACGACGCAGTTTATTGCCACATATTATGTAAAGCCTGAAACGTATTTCTCAAGCAGAGGCAGACCAGATATAGCTATAAGAATTCCAAATGATGCGGATTGGGGATCTCCGGAAATAAAAATTTATGGTTCAATCGATAAAAAATTTATTAAGAAATCTTGAAAATTCAAGAAAAAAATAAAATCTTAACGCCATATACGGAGAGTTTATTTCACTCCAGCATCTTTCTTCAATGCAGTGACCTTGTCCGTCTTCTCCCATGTGAAATCAGGATCCTCCCTGCCGAAATGTCCATATGCGGCTGTCTTCTTGTAGATCGGTCTTCGTAATTTCAACTGATCAATGATGTCCTTTGGCTTCAATGGGAAATTTTTCCATATAAGTGAGACTATCTTCTCTTCAGGGATCTTGTTTGTCCCAAATGTGTCAACGAACACGCCCATAGGGTCTGCTACGCCGATGGCATAGCTCAATTGCACCTCGCATTTTTCTGCAAGTCCTGCTGCAACTATGTTCTTTGCGATGTATCTGCATGCATATGCTGCGCTCCTATCGACCTTGCTTGGATCCTTTCCTGAGAATGCCCCGCCACCATGTCTGCCCATCCCGCCGTATGTGTCTACAATTATTTTCCTTCCTGTGAGTCCCGTGTCTCCTTCAGGCCCGCCTATGACGAATCTTCCTGTAGCGTTTATATGGAATTGTGTGTCCTTGTCTATGTATGCCCCGCACACAGGCTTTATGACCTTTTCGAGTATCTCTTTTTTCAATTCAGCCTCTTTCTTCGATTCGAGATGCTGCTGCGCTATGACTATCGCCGTAATCCTTTTCGGCTTATCGTTGACATATTCCACGGTCACTTGTGATTTTCCGTCAGGGCCGAGATTTTTTATGATGTCCTTCTTTCGCACCTCTGCAAGCTTCTGTGTCAATCCATGCGCCATCATTATAGGTAGAGGCATCAACTCCTTTGTCTCATTGCATGCATATCCGAACATCATTCCCTGATCCCCTGCTCCCTGTTCTTTTGATGCACCCTGTCCTTCTGTGACTCCCTGGCTTATATCAGGGCTCTGCGCGTGTATAGCGACCCAGACTCCTGCATCTTCGCTGTCTATCCCGAATCCAGGATCAGTATATCCTATCTCTTTTAGCGTCTGCCTTGCTATCTTCTGGACATCAGCATAGCCTTTCGTGGTTACTTCGCCTGCGACATGGACGCTTCCTGTCGTCGTCAACGTCTCGACTGCGACTCTCGAATAAGGATCCTGTCGTATAAGTTCATCGAGTATTGCATCGGATATCTGATCCGCTACCTTGTCCGGATGACCTTCAGTCACGGACTCAGATGTAAACACATAATTCTTTGCCATAGATATCACCTTTCACAGCTATATTCAATTATATATCATTTTTCAAGCGTGTGGTTTTTATAGTTTACGAAAGATACCTCTGAGAACATTATAATAATGTAATAATCATGAAAATCAATAATAGTACACTTGTAGCAACGACAAATATTATACCTGCTATTACAAGTTTTCCTTGAAAGACGCTGACATCATCTTCTCCATCTACTTGTACGTTTCTTATATAATCTCCTATTACTCGCGCATATCCATATTTTTTTAATCGACTGGTCTGTTTATCCTGATACTCTTTAGAATATACGTTGTTTTTTGGGGCGATGTGAACAGGATCTTTTAGTCTGCCTTTATCATCATAAGGGTTTTCTAATTTTAGGGCACTGCATAGTGCTGCAATAACTTTTAATCGCTGTTTATCTGACGCTACCCAATACACCCATCCTGTTAGATAAATGTCTGTATCTTGTTGCGTTCGTATAGCAATCCTCTGGTTAAGATGGGATCCATTATTTCCATGTGTCATAGATGCTTTAATGTAGAATGTCTTTATATCCCGAAAAGCGACAACCGTGTCTCCTTGCTTTATAATCTTGCTTTGGAGATTTATAGTTATAGGTTTTGCATCATAACGCCATACTCTATAAAGTAACATACCTAGAATAATCGCTGCAAAGCCAAATATTATTAATAGTGCTATTAAAGAATTAGTTTTTATCCAAAAGATACCCGTAAACAAGACAAGTAACAGCGTTACTATCTGGACTATGGTATTACATAAAGAGAAATAATAAATTTTTGTTATGCTGCCCTGATTTACTTGTTTAAACATGATATTGCCTTGGCGCAGTAATTTAAATAGCTATCGAATATGGTAAATTATTTAAACCTTCCAAGTTATTCTATGGATCATGTTCCAAAACATCCCTAAGGAGAAGATCCTTGAAGTCGTGAAACAGGGTCCGACAATCCCCGTGAAGATAGCGAAGGCAGTCAAGGGAGACACGATGATAGTAGGAGCGATACTCTCTACGCTGATAAGCACTGGCGATGTACGCGTCTCGACATTGAAGATAGGCGGTACGCCCGTATATTACGTCCCGGATCAGGAATCAAGGCTCGAGGAATTCACAAGCTATCTCAATGAGAAGGACCAGAAGACATTCAAGGTGCTAAAAGATTCAGGAGTTCTCAGAGATACAGACCAGGATCCGCTGATACGTGTATCTCTTCGTGCCATAAAGGATTTTGCAAAATCATTCGAGGTCGAGTCTGGCGGTCAGAAGATCATATTCTGGAGATTCTATTCCATCCCGAAAGAGGATGCGATTGTCATTGCAAAAGACATGCTGAAGAAAGAACAGGAAGAGAAGGTGCGTGCGGAAGTAGTTGAGCAACCAGATGTGAAGGCACGCGAGATAAAGGCGCCAGAGATGAAGACGCAGGAGATGAAACCTGCAATTATCGAAGAGAGGCATGCAGAAAAACAGATGGAAGAAAGAACAGAAGAAGAAAAACATGAGACTCCAAAAAAATCTGAATCATCAGCAAAGGCGGATTTCTTTGAGATAGTAAAGAAGCACATACTGTCAAAGAATCTTGATATCATAAGCAAGGAGAAGATAAAGAAGTCAGAATACGATTTCGTCCTGAAGAATCACGATACAAATGAATATATCTACTGCAAGTCCAAGGACAAGAAGAGCATAAATGAAGGTGACTTGGCTTCGGCATTCGTGTTTGCGCAGAGCAAGAAGATGCCCTGCCTATTCTTGACTACAGGAAATCTCACGAAGAAGGCTGAATCAATGAGGCATAAGGAGTTCAATGGCCTGGCAATAGAAAAAGTAACTTTATAAAACAGAACGTATAATGGTGTATTGATGAAGAAAAACATGAAATCCGCAAAGAAAAGCGCCACTAAAGGCGCAGGTGGTTCTGAATTGCATATGGATTTCAAGCATATGATGCTTATAATCGTTGCCGCATTGCTGAGTTATCTCGCCCTTCTTCTGAGGGTCAGCAACACATGGAGCGCGATAATAAATATCACTCTTCTAGTATTGTTGTTATGTTTCTTTAAATCTAAGGAGGGAGTCCTGATAATAGTCTCTGCAATGGTCCTTAGCGTTTTGACATTGCCGATAACTGTGATATCGATGAGTGCTGGACTAGTCCCTAAGATAATAATCTTTGTGATAAATCTCGCATTGCTCGTCCTGATAGCATTAGGATTGAAACATCTCAAGAATTGGGGATTCTATCTCTCGATTGTGGTTTTTATCCTGTCCATAGTTAGTTTAGCATTCATAACAGTACCGTACATACAAGCGTTCGCATGGAAGCTAGAGTATATAGCAGTGGTTCTACGGTACCTGTCGATGATAATCTTCTATGCAGCCTCTATATGGTTCCTCATCAAGCACAGGAAATATTTTAGGTAGGTATTTTTTCTATATGCCCCTCTTTTAGGTAAAATATATAAACATCCGTTCTACTCTATAATCATGGTTAATGATGCTGATACGAAGGGTTTTCAAGTAACTCCATGGGAGGTCAAGGGCGACATAGATTATGATAAGCTGATCAAGGAGTTCGGCGTAGAACCGCTCAAGGACCTACCAAAGGCATTCTATAATGATATACTGTTCAAAAGAAAATTCGTCTTTGCGCACAGGGGATTCGGTCAGATATTGAGCGCAATAGAGCATAAGAAGCCATTCGCCATGATGACTGGACTGATGCCTACAGGAAAGTTCCACATAGGCCATATGATACTTGCAAGGCAGATAATAATGTATCAGCACCTTGGCGCAAAAGTGTATATCGCTGTCGCTGATGTCGAGGCGTATAATGCACGTGGACAATCACTTGAAGAGAGCCGGAAGATAGCCATAGAAGAATATGTCCTGAATTATATTGCCCTTGGGCTGAAGCCTGAGAATTGCGAGATATATTTTCAGAGCAGCAGGTCGCGTGATGAGAGGAAAGCCAATGCATTCTACAGATTGCAGAACATTCTTGCAAGGCATGCGACATTCAATGAATTCAAGGCAGTATATGGTGAGATAAGCCCTGGAAAGATGATGTCCGCGTTGTTACAGGCGGCAGATATGCTCCATCCGCAACTTCCTGAATTTGAAGGGCCTATCCCTGTCGTCGTACCTGTAGGAATAGATCAGGATCCTCACATACGGCTTGCAAGAGATATGAGTACACGGATAAAAGTCTATCCATTCAAGGAATTGAATTCAACATATCACACATTCATACCGGGATTGAGTGGAGGGAAGATGTCTTCATCAGACCCGACATCATTTGTAGCCTTGACGGACACACCTGAAGAAATGGCAAGAAAAGTGAAGAAGTATGCATTTTCAGGAGGAAAAGATACCCTTGAAGAGCACAGGAAACTTGGTGGAAATCCTGATATAGATGTCTCATACCAGTGGTTGAGGATATTTGAGGAGGATGATGCATTGCTCAAGAAGATACACGATGATTACAAGAGCGGATCATTGCTCAGCGGAGAGATGAAGAAGCTTTTGATTGACAAACTGTCCATATTTCTCGAGGAGCATCAGAAGAACCGTGAGAAGGCAAGAAAAGTCCTGCATAGATACATCTTAGGTGATGAAAAATGATTACACTCTTTTATGATACTGTATTGATGATAGGGATATTCTATGTATTGTACGGGCTGTTCAATTAAGTCATAAGAGATAAATTCAATCTGGTTTCTTAAGGTATTATTCTAGAAAACGTATCCTTTTCTTTCTTTGGAATATGTACAACTTAACATGGTTAAGGAAATTGCTACTGGTGCTTCTGCCAAGTTGAATACAGGCCAACCCGCTTTAAGTAAATATCCGATAACTTTGTCAAAAAGAAGTCCACTCTTTGTATACTCTATCCATTTCTGTCGATACTCTTTGTTAGTCTCGGCGTATTCTCCAAATGCACATTGAAATCTGGTTTTGTATACTTTCTCCTCTAAACTATCAGATGCGCTCATTTTAGAATGTATATTGCTTTGTATTTAATAAGTTTATGTTCAATTTTTGTCGATACGATTCTACTCTCTCATTTCTCATTAACTTTAAAAACATCTCTCACATCCTAAAATCATGGGAACGAAGATAACTGACCTGTTGCAATCTACAGAACTCGCGATCGGGGATCTGAAGGGAAAAGTCGTGGTCGTCGATGCGTTCAACCAGTTATACATGTTTCTCTCCTCCATAAGGCAGCCCGACGGGTCGCTCCTGAAGGATTCTCACAATAATGTCACAAGCCATCTCAACGGATTATTCTACAGGTTTACGAAATTGATGCAGTACGATATAAAATTCGTCTTCGTCTTCGACGGGAAGCCGCCCGAGTTGAAATTAAGGGAACGCATGCGCAGGGATGCATTGAAGCATGAGGCAGAATTGAAATATGAGAAGGCATCTGAGGAGGAGAATCTTGAGGATATGAAAAAATATGCCTCACGGACGAGCAGGCTGACCCCTGAGATGATTGATGATGTGAAAGAACTCATACGTGCTCTTGGATGTCCAATCATACAGGCTCCTTCAGAGGGAGAGGCTCAGGCAGCACTCCTTGTGAAGAATAAGGATGCATACGCGAGCCTGAGCCAGGATGCGGATTCATTGCTGTTCGGATGTCCTCTTGTCGTGAAAAATCTCACCCTTTCAGGAAGAAAGAAGATGCCTGGAAAATTATCATACGATTCTATAATCCCTGAACTGATATCGCTTCATGACACCCTGAAGAGCCTTGACATAGATCAGGACCAACTGATAGTTCTTGCGATGCTCACGGGAACAGATTATGATATAGGCGGGATCAAGGGCATAGGTCCGAAGACCGCATTGAAGCTCGTGAAGGAGTATGGGACGGGCGAGAAGAATTTTGAGAGATTATTCAAGGAGAACGGTTGGGAAGAGAATTTTGATTATGGATGGAAAGACGTCTTTGATATAATAAAGAATACATCGACGACAGATGATTATCGGCTGAACTTCATGGATGTCGATGATGAGAAGGTCGTCGAGGTCCTGTGCAAGAAGCATGATTTCTCTGAAGACCGGACGAGAAAAGTCCTCGAGACATTGCACAAGAAGCCTGCCGCGCAGAAAGGATTAGGAGAATATCTCTAATAAAAAATCATATGACTTGAGCATATATAGACGACACAATTAGGTTTTTTCAATAAATTTATAAATTCTGTAATGGTTACATTTCTAAGTTTGCTTTTGGGGGATATTCATGATAAGTCAAGAAGAATATTATGTTAGAAGAAGTAGGCTGATGAAAAGTCTTAGCGGTCATCACGCTTTGATTTATATGCAAGGCAATTCTGAAATCAATAGAAATGTAGGCGTACCCTTCGAATTCCGACAGGATTCCCACTTTCGATATCTTACTGGCATTGATATTCCCGGCGTGTCCATGATGCTGATTCCTGATGAAAATAAATACATCTTATTTGCACCCGAACAATCAGTTGACGATCAAGTATGGGATGGTAAGGGGCCCTCGCATTCCGAGATAAAAAAATTTTTTGGGGCTGATGGTATCTATGTGCCCGGAAAAGAATCGGATGTAGCGATCAGATATGGCCCTAAGATAGTCCATTCGCTTCACGGTCCTGCCAAATTTACCAACTCAATAAAATCAGTATGCTCTAATGTTCAAGAAGATATAAACATGACGACGGGCGATTTATCAAGGCAATTAGTCGATATGCGTCTAATCAAGAGTCCTTCTGAAATCGCTGAAATTGAAGAGGCTTTACGGATAACTAAAGACAGCTATATGGACGCTATCAGGGAGACAAAACCGGGCGTGAATGAACACGCAATCCAGGCAATAATAGAACATCACTATAGGGCCAATAGCGCAACTTACTCATTTATGCCGATCGTCACTATGGATGGCAACGTGTTGCATCAATTCAGGAATGGTGCAGAATTAAAGGATGGAAAATTATTATTGATAGATTCTGGTGCAGAGGTAAACGGATATTCTGCTGACATCACAAGAACTTTCCCTGTGAACGGCAAATTCACTCCAGAACAACGGGCAATATATGAAATCGTACTGAAAGCAAAAAATTCGGTCATCGCAACAATGAAGCCTGGATTAAATTATAGAGACATGCACCTTCTTGCAGAAGGGATTATTGCTAAGGGATTAAGAGATTATGGGATATTGAAAGGAAACATCGGCGAGCTATTGACGAATGGCGCACACAGATTGTTTTTTGTCCACGGCTTAGGTCACCCGATGGGTCTAGACGATCATGATTGCGGCGATTTTCCGGACTTGAGTGCAGGATATTCGAAAGACCATTCTAGAAGTGAGGAGTTCGGATTGAAATTCTTAAGATTTGCAAGAGATCTTGAACCAGGGCATGTTGTGACGGTGGAGCCAGGAATATATTTTATACCGGCATTGTTGGAGGATCCAGAACTACGTAAGAAGCATAGAGAATTCGTAAATTTTGACAAAGCTTTAGAATTAGTCGATTCTGTCTCCGGAATAAGAATAGAGGACGATGTACTTATAACGCCTACAGGGAGTAGGGTGCTCGGGCCAAAGATACCTGAAGAACCAGCAGAATTTGAAGTACTGATAGGATCAATAAATTGGAATTTTGTCGAGAAGAATCAATAAAAAAACTGTGAACATTATTTTGCGGATCTAATCTTAGGATACTTTTATAAATATCACACGACTATCAAGACCATGCTAGCGTTAAAGGTTCCGCTCAAGGATGCGGAGAAATGGAAGCAGTACATCGTGATGAATGAGTTGATAGACAAGGAATATTATTACGCCAAAGATGATGATTACATATATTTCCCAGTATTGCACGAGTTCACGCTATTGATATCCGGAAGCAAGCCTAAGGATATAGATTTTGTCCAGTGGGAATTCTCAAAAGCTACACGCAAGGGCACATTGAAGGAGAATCTTTCAAAGACATTGACGCCTGAAGAGTTCGCCTTCGTCAAGACAGCGCATGACACCATAGGGAGCATAGCGATAGTCGAGATACCACAGGACCTTGAGAGGCGAGAGAAGCTGATTGCAGAGACTTTGCTGCATGTGAATCCTCAGATAAAGACTGTCCTGAAGAAGGCAGCCATCCATGAAGGGGTTTTCAGGACGCAGAAGATGACGTATCTTGCAGGCGAGAACACAAAAGAGACAGTCTACAAGGAGAATAACGTCATTATAAAACTTGATGTAGAAAAAGTATATTTCTCTGTAAGGCTCAGCAATGAGAGGAAGAGGATAATGCAGCAGGTAAAGGATAGTGAGGAGATACTCGTGATGTTTTCCGGCTGTGCGCCATATCCATTGGTCTTTGCAAAGAACACTCCTGCAAAACACATAACAGGCATCGAGATAAATCCTGACGGACATAGATACGGACTTGAAAATATAAAATTGAACAAGATAAAGAATGTCGAACTGATATGCGGCGACGTTCATCACGTGATTCCGGAAATGTCGAAGAAGAATCCAGAATTATCCTATGACAGGATAGCGATGCCCCTTCCGAAGACGGCCGATGAATTCCTTGATGATGCACTGTCCGTGGCAAGGAAAGGGACGATCATACACTTCTACGATTTTTTAGAGGTCGGGAAATTCGACGAGGCGCATGAGAAGATAGATAAGGCGTGCAAGAAGAGAGGAATGCAGTATGAAGTCATCGAGGCTGTCAAGTGCGGCCAACACGCGCCATATATCTACAGGATATGTGTGGACTTTAGGATATTATGATATCTATATCTGTTTTATATCATCTTCGACATACTTGAATCCTCTAGACTGTAATCTTGCAGTCTTTTCCTTTTTTACGCGCGCTATAGATGATGTTATGATATTATAGAACCTTCTTCGCGTCATTATCATGTTCTCTTCATGTATCCCTAATTCCTTACATGCATCCTCATATTCCTTGACAAATGTATAATGTGCCAGCGGCCTTACTTTTTCGACAGTTGCTATGAACATTTTTTGATCCAAATCTTCTATGTATAGGATAGTATTATTCTTCAGCAACCCATTAAAGTCTTTTACCTCTTTTGAATTGAACTTCCTATCACCTATTCCCACTGTGAAAGGGATGTTCCCTTTTTTGGACAGAGCGAGTGCGATGGTCAGGCACATGTTTCTTCCCATCGTGTATTCGTTGCTGGGCGTAAGATTCCTATAGCTTATTTCTTTTTCATAAAACGCCTCAGCCTCTCTTCTCCGCGTTGTCATAGACAGTTTCACTAGATTTGCATTATATTGTTTTATACCCGCCGTATTAATATCTATCTTCGAAGAGTTCTTTCTCGCATAAAAATCAGCAAGACCCTCTTCCCGTAAATCGAACAACGAGGTATACAGGCAATTCAAGAAATATGCCGAGTTCTTTAGATATAATCGTTTTATTTTTTCTTTGTAATCTGCTTCAAATGTGACGAACTTCTTCAATGTACTGGAGATATCGCTTTTTGCTGCTTCATACTCCTTTTTTTTCATCTCGTCACCATGAAGCGTCAACTCGTGCATGATATATCGCTGTATGATGGAGAATGCATTTTGGCCGTTCACATAAGGAAGAACAACATTCTGTGTCAGCCAGAATCCGGAAGCCTCACAGCAGACATTCTCAGGGTCAGAGACTTTCACATCATCGCCATATCCGAAATAGAATTCGCCTCCCGGAATCCTTCTGATGAGTATCTGAAGAGTGAATTCTGTCGATGTCATCAGTTCATTATTATGCTCCATCATATAGAAGAACATCTTGCTGAAGAGATCCGCGATTGTCGTCTTGAACAATTCATAGTCTATCTTGTCGAAATTCTTTGTGCTGTAGAATTTGAAATCCAACTCTTTTTTCAAAGATTCTTTTGTCTCCTTTTTTTCCTCTTGGCTCATCTCTTTTAAGTCTTTCTTGCCTGGAAATATCTCTTTATCATGATATTGTCTCAATTCTTGAAGATCCTTCTTGAACTTGCTTTCAGAATAATCATCGAATATGAACGCAATGCCGACTTTAAATTCGTCGATCTGCCTCTTTACAAGTATATTCGGTTCCATTCGCTTAACCCTTGTGTTATCATTAAGTGTGTGCTCGGCAGTTACTTCCGTTAATCATCTCTCGAGTTTTACCTCAAGATCATCGGGTGTTCACAACCTCATCGCACACAAGTACAGTAAAATAATCTGCTTTATAAAATTGCCTGCTGTTTCGTGATATGAAGCTCTCCGTATGGGACATGATATAAGAATATTCAGTATCCTGCAGGAGGCTTCGCCCTTGGACCAAGCATGTCCAGATCGAGTTCTTTCAGCCTGGCGCGTATCCTTTCCACTTCTGAATCGAACCCGTTCATATCTGTCCCGTTCTTTGACAACATCTCCCTGACATACACCACAGTCTTATCGAAATCATTCTTGAATTTTACATTTATGTCTTTCCATGCGATCCCCTTCAGCATATCGGCGTATCTCGGATCGTAATCTATCTTTCCCGTCTTCAACAAGAATGTTATCGCAGGATATCCCAGGTATCCCCGCCAATATGCTGCATTATCGTTCGACATGATGGCGTTCTTCGATCCATCATAAGTTATGGTGTAGAATTTTCCGCCGCTTGACGAATAGACCTTTGCAGAATCACCATCAACCTCTATCCTTCCATCAGCAATCGTCCCTAAGGCTTCATATATCTTTATTACATCAGGGATGATCCATTTCATACAATCATAGCGATATATTAATTTATAAATTTTTAGATGCCAGAAAGTTCTAACGTTTATACGTCTTCATCCGATTCAGTATTTTCCAATTCCCTGACCCTAAATGCAACGTATAGTTCGGGTATTTTGCTTATACGCGTAAACGCTATAAGCGTTTCTCCAAAATCTCTTATCACTGTATATCCATTATACAAATCCTGTCCAGAATCACTTGTGATTATTCCTTCTTTCGTAGAGGTATAAATCCGTACTTTTCCAAAGTCTTTTCGTAGACTGAGTGTCAACCAGTCTATGGTCCCTTTTCCAAGTTCTTCAACACATTCAAGTTTTATCATTTTTTTAGAAATTCTATATCACTTGAATCTTTCTATCCGAACATGTTCACGTATTCTTTGCCGTACTGGTCCTCGTCTTTTCGGATCTTCGCTATGGCCTTGATGAAATCATCTTCATTGACTATCTCTCTGCTCTCCCTTATGGCGAAATATCCTGCCTCTGTCGTGATTGCGCGTATCTCCGCACCTGAAAGTTCCTGTGACATCTCGTAGAGCTTTTCCATATTCACCTTCTTCTCTACAGGCATATTCTTCATGTGGATGCTATATATCTGCCTGATGCCATCCTTGTCAGGATTCGGGACATCTATCAGCCTGTCTAGCCTTCCTGGCCTCAATATAGCCGGATCCAGGATATCTTTTCTGTTTGTACATCCGATTATCTTCACATTATCGAGCGATTTGAATCCATCGACTTCTGCCAATAGCTGCATGAATGTTCTCTGTACTTCACGTTCGCCTGACGTACCTAGCTCAATCCTTTTTGCGCATAACGCATCAAGCTCGTCTATGAATACGATTGCAGGGGCTTTCGCCTTTGCCAATTGGAAAATCTCCTTGATGAGCTTTGCACCGTCGCCGATGAATTTCTGGACGATTTCCGAGCCGACGATCTCTATGAATGTCGCATCAGTCGAGTTTGCGATCGCTTTTGCAAGAAGAGTCTTTCCTGTCCCAGGAGGACCATGAAGCAGTATCCCTTTCGGGGGATTGATGCCTAACTTCTTGAACAGTTCCGGTTTTTTTAGCGGGAGCTCCACAACCTCTTTTATCTCCGCTATCTGCTCCTTCAAACCGCCTATCTCTTCCCACGTGGTCTTAGGCTTCTCGATTATCACGAATCTTTCGACATCAAAATTTTTGGAGACATTCACCTTGTCTATTATGTTGAGGTTCTTCTGTTCCACGAGTACGCTGTCTCCCGGATCAAGATGCTTTACATTGCTTGATATCGTAACATAGAATTTGTTGCCGTTAGGGATTTTTATCAGGGCCCTGTTGTTCCCAAGCATGTCTGTCACATCTGCGACCATGAGTGAAGGTGCTCTCAATCGTTCTACCTCTTCACGCAGCGAGTTAAGGGCCTCTTTGAGTATCCTGTTCTCTTCTTCCAGGGCATTGTTGAAGCTTGCTGAAGTATATGAGTAACCGACATTATTGTTGGCACCATTGCTACTCGGGCTACCATTAGTGTTGCTCTTCATCTTAGCGTCAGAATCCTTGCCTGCCATCAACAGAGAGAAATGTCAATTTATTTATAAACTTTTGCGTGGTATCCGGATATGCTTTTTTGTCTAACGGTCATATTATTTCACGCGTATAACTGTCTTTGCATATATCGTATCATGCTGCTATGTTGCTTATCTGTGCAAGTTTTCCCAAGGCATCACTCATCTTGACTATAAAATCCTCATATTTCAACTGTAGCTCGCCCATAGTCTTATCAATCCTGTTCTTTGTCTGCGCAGTGTCTAAGGTACCTTCCCAAGATACTATCCAATCGATGTCAGTGATATATTCTCTAAGATCTGAGACCATCTGCGTCGTATCCGTGACGATTGTCGGCAGCAGACTCTTTTCTATCTCTGAACTTGGAACATATTTAGTAAGTCCTTTCAATTCGTTTTCGCATATGTTTCTTATGCTTTTCAGCCTTATGGAGCACTCATTCAGTTTTTTCAGGTCTACGGTGACCTCTTCAGATCTTTGTACGATACCGTGAAGAGACTTATAATCCTCATAGAATCTCATCACCTGCTGCTGTATCCTCCTTACAGTATCCTCAATCTTTTCATCTATCTGTATGTCTTTTGTTATAGTATCATCCATTCTTATTCCTTCCCGAGCAAGTCTGCCGTGCATGCCCCGACGACCGCTGCTAGCATAACTCCTGCAACCATCTTGTAGGATTCTTCCCACCCATGACCGAATTGCGGATAGAACAGGTATAGGACAACAATTGACATTATCAGCGAGCATACGTATAGGACAAAAAGCCTTATAGGCATGAATGCCAATAGCTTCTTATCTTTTATCTTCCGGAATCCTGTCGCATAGATGAACAGCAACCCTACAAGGAACGTCACAGGGAAAAGTACAGTCGCCCTTATCATGGTCAGATTCGCTGCTATCTCTACGCCATAGACGAATGTGTAATGTATTGCAAGGCCGATGAATGCACCTATGAGCCCTTTTGCGATATCCTTAAGGCTTATCTGTGCCAACGGATGCTCTCCTACTTCGTGCTTTATCTCTTTTTCCAGCCGCTCAAGTTTCTCAAGGTCATCCTCTTCACGGTGCATATCTTTCTCCATGTTGTCAAGGACATTCTCCTTCTTCTCGATCTTCGTCTCTGCGGACTCTATGAGCAGTTCACCTTTTGAGAGGGTGTCCTCTTTCTTCTCGATATTCTTCTCCTCGCTCAGGAGCCTGTTCTCCATGCCTATTATCTGATTGAGCCGTGTATCTA
>Ga0182027_10007427_pt1 | contig 16138 bp, 11 predicted proteins | sample 712E1DmetaG_FD_121300 | JGI IMG/M metagenome (GOLD analysis project Ga0182027, IMG submission 121300) | Permafrost microbial communities from Stordalen Mire, Sweden - 712E1D metaG (Illumina Assembly) | ecosystem: Environmental > Terrestrial > Soil > Wetlands > Permafrost | place: Sweden...
GAGTGGTCGATTGCGGCGGTCTTGAAAACCGTTGAGGCTCATACCTCCGGGGGTTCGAATCCCTCTCTCTCCGCAGCTTCAAAATTCGCCGCTTAGCGGCGTTTTTTGTTTAAAGACTGCTGAAAAACGCGGAAATCAATACCATCGTGAGTTATAGCGTGGAGGGAGTATGGCTCCATGGGACTCCAGGGGCTGCTTCCCTCTGAACCGAATAATGGTATCCGGCGAGGATTATATGAAGACAAAAGAGGTGGTTGACCAGTATTATGAAGCTTTGAAGGAGTGACCTCCATTGCCATTCCTTGGTTTCAGTTTTTTCCTGCAGAAATTGCAGTGTCAAAAATAATTTGTTATGAAAGTGAGTGTAAATCTTCTTTTCGTTATTATGCTGTTCCCGATTGTGCTTTGTGCCCAGAATGACGAGTGGTTCCGGAAGGGATTGGATGCTAAAGACCCGAAGGAAAAGATTGAATATTTTACAAAAAGCATCCAATTAACAGGAGAATCTGCCGCTGCATATAATAACCGCGGAGTGGCAAAAAATGATTTAGAGGATTATCAGGGAGCCATCGCCGATTTTTCCAAAGCCATTGAGATTGACCCGACATCTGCTGATGAATATAATAATCGCGGAAGTGCCAAAGGTGATTTAAAGGATTATCAGGGAGCTATTGCCGATTTTTCCAAAGCCATTGAGATTGACCCGAAATCTGCTGATGCATATAATAATCGTGGAAGTGCCAAAGGGGATTTACAGAATTATCAGGGAGCCATTGCCGATTTTTCCAAAGCCATTGAGATTGACCCGAAATATACTGATGCTTACGTCAACCGCGGAAAGGCAAATTATCACCTGCAGGATTATCTGGGAGCCATTGCCGATTATTCCAAAGCCATTGAGATTGACCCGAAATATATTGATGCATACCTCAACCGCGGAAGTGCGAAAGATGATTTACAGGATTATCAGGGAGCCATTGCTGATTATTCCAAAGCCATTGAGGTTGACCCGAAATCTGCTGTTGCATATAATAATCGTGGAAATGCCAAAGGTGATTTAAAGGATTATCAGGGAGCCATTGCCGATTATAGCAAAACCATTGAAATTGACCCTGAATATATTTATTCATACAACAACCGTGGCTTTATATACTTAAAATTATCCAGGTATGATGATGCAATTGCCGACTTCAATAAAGCCATCTGTTTGAAATCTGATTGCATTTCGGCGTTTGCCAACCTTGGTTATGTTTATTTGCAGAAGGGGAAAAATGATTTGGCAATAGAAGTACTAAACAAATGTTTGAAAATTAACGATAAATCCTTTTCTGTTAATATGGATCTGGCTATCATATATTACAGGCAAGGAGAATTACCGGAATCAAAACTATATCTGGATATTGCCAAATCACTTGAACCCATTCTAAACAAAGGGGTTGATGGAATTAATGAACTCGAAAAAGAAGGCTATTACTGGACAAAGAAGGACAAGAAAACCCTAAAGAAGATGTTCGACGGGTTGAAATAATTGAAGGATGACCGGAATTCTGCTTTTGAAATTATATTTGCATGACATCTTTTTGTATATGAAAAACATCAGTTTTTTATTTCTCATTGTTGTGATAGGATTGGCTTTAAACGGATGCAAAAAAAGCAATTCTGATTCCGGCTCAAGTGCAAAATCATTGGTTTTCTCCGGCTTTTTGACAGATTTCACTGTTTTACTATCTTCCCAACAAATATTTTCCTGTCACTGGTCAGCTTTACGAAATAAATTCCGTCGGGCAGGCTGCTGATGTTTAGTTCAATTTTGCTTTGGGTGATCTGTCGGACGATCAGTTCCCGGCCCTCCGGGTCCTCAATGATGACATGGCTTCCTTCGGCTAATCCTGATGTTTCCAGGATTATTTCGTCTGAAGCAGGGTTAGGATATACCGACAACTTTAACTCCCGGAGCTCACTGATCCCGACATAAACGGAATCATATTTCATTGCAGTTGCCCAGCCATTGTTCCACCCATCCTGAAACGCGATATAAAGAATTCCATCAGGGCTGAAAGCAAGGCTTGTATAGGACGCCGGGCCTTCAGTGAAGCCTGCCATCCCGACATTCACCCAGCTGCCCCCGTTATATGTCATCACTGTCGCTTTGTTTTCATTTCCTGCATCTTTATAGGCGACATAAGGTGCTCCTGACGGACCCACAGCAAGGCTGGTATATGAAACCATGCTTGAGGAAAATGCTGCATTTCCCAGGTTTTCCCAGGTATTTCCGGAAAACCTGGCAACCGAGGCTTTCCCATCGTTAAAATTATCTTTATAGGCTACAACAGCTTCACCGGAGGAATTAAAAGAGAGGCTCGTATATTCAGCTTCTCCAGGTGTGAAACCTGCCGTCCCGACATTGACCCAGTCAGTCCCATTAAATTTCATGACGGTTGCTTTATCTGTGTTTGCATAATCCATGAACGCCACGTATGGCAGACTTTCAACCGGGTTGAATCTGAGACTGATATAATCGGCCTGACCGGATGAAAATCCCGCTATCCCCACCTCCACCCAATTATTCCCATTAAATTTTTTCACGGTAGCTTTGTCGGAGATGCCTTCATCTGCGTATGCGATATAAGGCTCATTTGATGGACTGAATGTGATATTAACATAATCGGCCTGTCCGGAAGAGAAACCTGCTGTCCCGACAATTACCCAGTTCCCTCCGGTATATTTCATGACAGTGGCTTTTTGATTATAGCCCCAGTCCTGAAAGGCTACATAAGGAACTCCCGAGGTATCAAAGGCAAGGCTTGTAAAGGTGGCTTCAGATGAGGAAAAACCGGTCTGACCGATAAAAGCCCAATGGCCCTGATGAAATTTCATAACTGTTACCGCACCGGAATTACCCCAATCCTGAAATGCCACGCAGGGTTCACCGGATGAATTAAAAGCAAGACTCGTGTATTCCGCTACTCCCTGGACGCCTCCATATCCGACATACTTCCAGGAGTAATCTGCAGGCAACAATTTATTTAAGTTCCGTTGGGCAGGAACAACAACAGGACACAGAAAGAACAACAGGTAGAATAATTTTTTCATTGACAGTTGGTTTTGGATTTTTAAGGACTATAGCAGAATAGTATTACTGACAGCCGGATGCCCTGGTTTGGTGTTTTCCAAAGCCGGTTTTAAAATTTTACGTGAGATTTTCACTGATAACTGGTCTTCACAAAGGAGATCGGTGGAGATTCCAGGTACATCAGGTTGTTTCTGTAAGAGATTACTACAGGATCTCCGTACATATCCGTGTAACCCCAGGTGTTTATAATATATGGCACCAAACCAAAATTATAATTCATGATCTTATTTCCGTACTGAAGAATGTGGTTGATGCTGAACCAGGAACTGTCGGCTGAAAACACATATTCCCTGTGATCGTTGCCTGTGACAAATTTAGGGATTTGCTCCCGGTCAAAAGCGGAAACGAGCATGTTGGTTGTCCATTTCCCTGTCAGGCTATGTGGATTTGCCGGATCTTCGGGAGTCAGTATTTTGGTTTCTACCAGGTCAAGTTTACTCCAGAAAAGGTCCTGGATCTTTATCGTGGGATATGAGTATAAAAGGGATGATAATATTGTACTGTCGGTGGATCTATAGTAATAATTAAGGTTTACATTGCTTAACAGGATGTATCCATCCCTTACATCGAAATATCCGTGAAGGACATAGATCAGATTTGCAGGTTTGATTGAGGGATTGAAAACCGAATCAACGAACTGGTGATTTTCCTTGAAAACCATTATTCTGGCCCATTCGTCGGATGTCCAGGTCCCAATTAACTTGGGATCAATACTTGTTTCGGATGGGGAAGTACTTGTATCCTTTTTGCAGCCATTTGTCAGGATTGAAAATCCGAATAAAACCGAGGTAAGGATGACCATTCTGGTAAGCTTGATAGTTTTGGATGATTTCATGATGTTAAAAAATTAGTTTATACAAGCCTGATAAACCGGCCCGTTGACCACATTTAGCCGTTTCAGGCTGACCACCGGGAAGGAGTTTCACGAATTTTTCAGTTGTGTGATTTTATGGTGAATGCCCGAGAGGTAATTGATCATGGTAATATAGGGGTTGCTTGCAGGCGCGATGAGAACTTTACCTGTCCCGGTGAAGGTGTTCACCAGGCCTTCTCCTGAAATCATGGAACTGAACATCCCTTTTGAGGCTTTGGAAACATTCAGCTGCACACTTGCTTCCCTGGCCACCGCAAATGATCTGTCCACGACAAGCTTCTGGTTTTCCAGCACGATGGTTTCCAGCGGTCCGGCCGATAAAATAGCCACTTTCCCTTTCCCCGCAAGCCTGGTCTGGTAAAATCCTTCGCCCGGGAAGAGACCGGTAAAGGATTTGTTCGTATAGGAACCGATCTCAATACCCATTTCGGAAGCAAAATAAGCCCTTTTGTCAGTGATCCATTCTTCGCCGTTCAGCTCCAGTATTGTAAAATTCCCGAAGGTAGGTTCGAACCAAACCGTCCCGCTTCCCCTGATCACAGGTTTGACAATACTTTCTTCCGTGACCATCGATTTGAGAAAACCGGCGGCAGATGGCATTTTTGCTTCCATCTCAAGATTACCCAGCATATAATACAATCCTCCGCTCTCATAGCGGACCGCGGAATTTTCAAGTTCCACTTTCAGAAATTTCAGTGCTCCCTTTTCAACCACTTCAAACCTGACTGGCGGAAACTGGGGAGCAGGTTCCACCACAGGCTGAGGGATTTCCTGCGGATGAGGAACATGAATCGTATCCGTCACCGGTGCTGAAGCCAGGGACCTGGTTCCGCATTCCGGACAAAAGGCAGCTCCTTCGATCAGCCTGGTGCCGCAATTACTGCAAAATGCCATATAAAATGTTTTATAGGTTAAACCTTACGTTGAAACCAGCTTTATTCCGTTTCATATCCTTCAACAAGAATAAACGCCTCACCTGTGCTCTTTTTCGACCAGGTTGGGAGGTTGGAGTCCCAGATATAATACATGCCTGCAGGCAGGATCTTACCGGGTTCCGCGACCCAATAAGAATTTGCCGCACCGTTCTTGCCTGGTTTTCCATGGGTGGAAAATCTTCCAACCTCTTTCCCGTTATTGTCCCTGATACTGATCGTTCCAGTATAATCCGTTCCTTTCCCCTGGTTATAGTGATCAGTGGTGATGCGCACGATCATGGTCTGTTTGCTGAGCCTGAGCCTGGGAGGATCCCTGGGATTACATTCCCTGGGATCATCGGCGCTCCCTACCTGAAGGAGGATTTTCGCTGACGAAGTTGATACGGCTGTTTCCTGCAGGTTCATTTTTACAGTGGTATCGGCTGGGACGGATGTGTTAAGGTTCCCGCCAGCTGCTTTCCTTGTTTGTACAGCAGGGTCAATAGTCGAAACAGCAGCATGGTTTTCAGCTTTGCCTGATTTGTGCTGGCTTAATTTATTGTAAATGATCCAGAAGGCCGCGCCTGCTATGATCACAATGACAATGATCGCTATAGGAAGAACCGGAATTTTTTTTCGGGTTTTCACCGGTTTGACTGGTTTTGGCGGGATTGCAGGTTCAATAGGTTTGACTTGTTTTGGCGGGATTGCAGGTTCAACCGGTTTGACTTGTTCAGCGGGTTTCACCGGCTCTACTTTGGGCATCGTACGCGCTGATGGAGCCATAGGAATTTTGATAGGCTCTTTCGGCGGAGCTATTGGAGCTTTGATTGGCTCTTTGGGCGGAACGATGGGAGTGCTAACCGGCTCTTTCGGTGGCATAAAGGGAGTTTTAACGTGTTCGGTTTCAGGACTCACCATCGATTTATCGAAACCGCATTGTTCACAAAAACGATCCTCCGGATTAATTTGTGAACCGCATTTAGGGCAAAACTTTATCATCACTTAACCAGTTTAAAAAAATCAAATAAAAGGGTATCCCCTTTAGTATAACCCATGTCGGTCGCTTTCGATGATTTCTCATCTTCCTTATACCGTATATCGAAGGACCTGGTATGTCTGGCAACCTCTTTGCCCGGTAAAGTATAAGGGTAATACAATCCTTTGTGGCCTAACACAAGTTTTGGCTTTTCTTTCATACGGAAAGGTATATCCCTGAGTTCTATATTGTAAGTGTAAGATGTAGCAACTTTTTTGTTTTCGGTTCTCTGCCCTTTCTCGGAGTATGAGTAACCCATAAATCTGTCCTCAGCATAATTCCTTGAACAGGACAACCTAACATTACACGAACGGCCGTCGGGGCTCACTTCGCCTGAAGCAGAAAGATACCAGCCTTTGGCCTGGTTGCCTTTAAACGAAAAGCTGTTCCCTTTCCAGGCAAGGACAGCATCCTTGAAGTTGTCATCGCCTATTTCGGTGAACATTGGCCCTGATTTCAGCTCGCCTGTCCAGACGGGACGGCCCTGGGAAACAAAGAATGAAAAATATTCAGACCCCACCGGTGAATCTTCGTTGTTGCCGGCATTGAAATCGAACTGGCTTCCGTCGGTAAACTGGAAGTTGACTATAGTGACAGCATTTTTAGCTTTGTCTTTCTCCTGTTCAGGCGGTTCGATGGTTCCCATAAATTCCCCGTCCTGGTTCAGCATTTTGAAGTCAGAGGATGTGGCGAGAACTTTTTTGCCTGGCATTTCGATAATGCTTGCTGAGATCTTATCCACGCGTTTCCGTGGGATGGGATCAAACGGAATACTCAGGGTGCCTGTGATCGTATCGTTGGATATTTTGCTTTTATCTACCGTGGGGCAGTCGCATTTCGAAATGCCGTTCATGATCTCGAATGTTTTCGCAGCCGTGGCTTCCCCTGCAGCTTCATAAAAACCTTCATGGGTCACATCCCCCATATCCACATTTTTTGGAAATGGGAACAACCCCTTGCCTTGCTGGCTGTAAACCGGGACAGCCCCATCGGAAGCAGCCAGCATATCCCCATCGGAGAGAGCCTTTATTAAAAATGCACCCTGTTCCAGGGCTGTCGAAGTCGCGAAACAGTAAAACTTCGTTAAAAGCCAGGAGTCCTTTTTGATGTTCGCGATCCCGGACGTGGTACCATAAAAGAAAGTGTACTTGTCGGTATTGTGGTCACGGTCGTTGAACTCCCTCAGATTATTATTGAAAAAAACAGGGCTTGTCCTGAGGTTGTTATCCTCACCGGGTGTAGTGTTCTCATTCTGAACGAACATCCCGAAATTGAAGAACTTTGGCACTTGGCTGTTTCCCGAGGTCCACCTCAGGTCCCTGGAACCGGGAGTGTCCATCATGAGAAACGCCGATGCTTTTTTCGTAGCATCATAATAAGGATAGAACTCGTAGCCTTCAATATTGATCGAAAAACCGGCTGAAAGAATATACGATAGCGAGATGAGCGGGCTCCCCTGGTGTGGGGTCCCCCAGGTAATCAACTGCCTGAAATTGTTTTTAATCTCCCCGTCGAAGAACCTGATGCCGGCCCTGGCAACAAGTCCACCCATTGAATGCCCGACCAGAAAGAGATTGAACGGTACATGTTCTTTGATCATTTTCGAGATCACGGGATTGTTCTCGTAAAACTCTTCTTGCATGGCATCCCAAAGGTCTTCCCCAAGGGTCTTATGAGCTACAATGGAATTATTTTCCTTTGCGACGGGAGTGTATATAGGGTGGTAGGTTGGATAAATGAACTCATAAAAGACCGTACAATCATTCAGATTACCATCAAGGTCCTTTGTATTTGCAGCTTCCGAAAGTTCCAGGTATTTCCTGTACAACTTGGTCCACACATCCCTTTTATAATTAAACTCCCAGATATCACCTGTTTCCGACTCAATATCGCCTCCTTTTTCAGTTTCATTGTGCCCGTGGACAAGTACGACCACATTGACTATGGGTTTGGTCCTTTTTTCCCTTTCTTCTTTTGTTGCCGGGCGGCGTCCGTAACTATTATCCACCGGGGTCATCTGAACAAATCTTGGGTTCTTTTCCCAGTTCAACGAGCCCTGGAATGTTGAAAGAGAGTACTTCACATTGCCAACCCAGTTCATGCCTTCAATGAATTCCCCGGCCTGGGCTTCCGGGAATAACATCCGCCGTAAGGTATTCAAAACCCCCGACTGGCTGGTTTGCGCGTTACCTGCCTGAACTGCAGTAAAGGGAAATAAAACATCGTTTGCCACATAATTGCCCGACTGATCAAGATGGACAGGAAGAAAATCAACATGGTCTTTGAGCACTTCCCCGTTTTGCCCTATGATATCGCCCACTCTCATGATACTGATAGTGGCCGGATTTATCTTTCCCGCCTGGGATTTGGGAATGGTAACCACGAGTTTCATCGTATTAATGTTCCCTGCTGATACCAGCTTCAGGCTTAACATGCTTCCGCTGGTGCTGACTCCTTTCAAACCGGGTTTAATATCATTAGTCTCCCTGGAAAGAGTGACCTTTGCATCTGCACCGGGATGGTCAATGCTCACGCTGCTATTGTCGTTCAGGGCAACTTTCCCGCCCGACCCTGAACGTATGACCGCTTCCTTTGTTTCTCTTACAGTAGTGCCTGTAACAACATCCTGAACAGTATATTCAGGCCTGCGTATTTCTCCCTTCTGCCCGGAACGGTGACCCAAATAATACCAGACGCCAAAACCACCAGCGGCCGCCAGGACCAGGATCACGACAATGATACCGATTTTTTTGGAAGCCTTCGTACGCGGTTTTTTTCTCTTACCTGCAGGCGTTTCCCATAGTGAGGGTTTTGACTCCAGAGGTTCAGTTTTTTGCCCTGGAACACCGGTTCCGGGCTTCCCGGTAAACGGGTCACCCCTTGTTCCCGTCAGACCCGGAGCTGTTTTAACCGCTGTTCCGGGCTTACAGTCGCCGGCTTTGACCGCGGCTCCGCATTTACCGCAGAATTTTGCCGCAGCGCTGAGGACTTTCCCGCAATTCGGGCAAACTCCTGTTCGCACACAGCTTTCCCTAACGATTTTCTTTGGTTCCTGACCAACAGTATGTCCGCATTTATTGCAGAATTTTGCATTTAACGGAAGCTGATTCCCGCATTGAACACAAGTTAGCATACCCAGAATATTTAATGGTTATCCCTGTATGATCCCGATGAATGGTATTAAAAAAGTAATGGTGCAAGAAGACCCAGAACCCAGAACAGAAAAAACATGATCGCAAACTGGATGACAATAAGTAAAACGAGAAAAGCTGGGGTTTTCCCTGCCTGAGTTTTTAACAAAACAGGCATTCCCTTGTACATCAGATAAATGGAGTAAATCCCTCCAGAGATCATTGCCAGGGATTTTAAAAAAGCGAGAGAGGGCAAAATGTACAATATTCCCAGGATCCAATATGGGGTCATTGAATAACTTACAAGCTGGATTGACCTTCCATAGTCTTTGACCGAATCAAAGCCGGGAGCAAGAATAGTGACAAGGGCTGAAGTGATCCCGATGCTGACGAGTCCGGCCAGTAACTGGATAAATCCCTGTAAGGCACCGGCCGGTAAAGAGGCATAATGATATCCGAGAAAGGATTGCCCTATAATCCCGATCCCGATAAATACACTCAGGGTTGGGATCAAGAGGAGAATCAGGACATAACCCAGGAAGATTTTTTTGACATTTGGAGTTTCTCCCGCAATGATGTTCCATTCATCCAGAGGCTTGAAAATAATCCCTTTAATGCGTTTGAACAAGGGTGCGCCCTGTTGTTTTCCGGTAAAAGGATCGGGGGTAATTGTTGAACCCTGTTGTTTTCCGGTAAAAGGATCCGCCGGAATGGTTTCCTGGGGCTGATTTGCAGACCATGCCCTGGTCCCGCAGGAAATGCAGAATTTTGCGCCTTCAGGCAGTTGCGCGCCACATTGAATACAGAAACTCATAAGATGAGATTTTATATAACCTCAAATATAGTAAAAAATCGCATCTTGGTTTAATCCGGTATCGTTTACCAACCCTTGCTGATCGTAAAGAGCTACATTCGTTTATTTATTATCGGGCAAAAACGATTGTCCATATTAAATCGTTGCCATTCTGTCATATACCCCGATTTTTTCATTCTGTAGGGTAATGGTGAAACCAATTTAGTAATTTTACGTAAAATATAATAACAAATCCCGGTTCTCATTCATGGATAAGCATGATCCGAAAGAAATAATCCAGGCTGTTTTCGGTTTTCTGGAAGTGGTCAACGGCAAAAAGGATTACTATATCATTTCTGAGCAGATCCTTGGAATGCTTGAAGAATTGATTGCCATACATTCCAATTCTTCAGCCGGTATTGTTCAGAAGAACCAGTTGCCATGGACCAAACTTGATAATGTGATCCGTACACCTATGAACGGGATACTGGGATTCACCAAGATTTTACTGGAAGAACTTACTGATCCTGACCTCAGATGGAAAGCTGAACAAATCGATGAATCGGCCAGGAAATTGATGTTGAGCCTGGAAGACAGTAGTTTGTATAGGTTCAGGATAAATACTTTACCTGAATCTGCGAACACGGGAGGAGGGAAAATACGACTGGCACAGAAAGTAAGGAGGCCTGGCACGGCTATAAGGAAAAAAGCAAAATCCGCAGGAAGAAAACTGCCTAATGTCCTTATAGTAGAGGATAATACGGTGAACAGTAACCTGCTGATGCATCATATCAAGAAATTCAGTAATGTGTTTTTTTCACAGACGGGTAATGCTGCCCTCGAGGTTACAAGACGAGAAAAAATTGATGCAATCTTCATGGATATCAACCTTGGACAAGGAATGGACGGAACCCAGGCAATGCAGGAGATCCGCAAGCAACTGGGGAATGAAAACCTCCCAATAGTAGCGGTCACGGGATTTGCTGCAAAAGAGGACAGGAAAAAGTTCCTGGAGGCAGGATTTGATGAATTTATTGCCAAGCCGTTTGAACGACAGGAACTGATGCTTATATTTGACCAACTGTTCAGGCATGAAGTCTAATCACCCTGATGTTAATAACCCGAATTATTTGCTATTTTTGCCGCCTAATTGACCGGAGAGATGCCAGAGCGGTCGAATGGGGCGGTCTCGAAAACCGTTGACCCTCGTAAGGGGGTCCCAGGGTTCGAATCCCTGTCTCTCCGCAGCCATACTCTGTACTTAGTTGATTTTTAATTAAATACAGAGTTTTTTATAGACACACACGGAATATAATAACAGCATCCAATTCCTAAAGGCAAATTTGTTTTCCACCTGCGAAGGAACTACAGGAAAGATTTCAACCATGGCTGGAGATTTTATTTTGTTTCGGTTGCCATGTCCGAAACGGCAAGAGCAAGATGAAGCCCTGATACCGTCTCATAATCATTAATTAAAATATTTCTGTTTTAACCCGTTGAGGACATCAATTGTAATAGGTTTCGAAATGTAGTCATTACATCCAGCTTCAATAGCCCTTTCCCTGTCACCAGTCATTGCATATGCGGTTTGTGCAATAATGATAACATTTTTGTTGAATTGCCGTATCTGGCGTGTAGCTTCATAGCCATCCAGATCGGGCATCTTGATATCCATCAGAACAATATCAAGGTCAGGGTTGTTTCGGCAGGCTTCCACTGCTTCAATCCCTGTTTGCACTTGAAGAATTTCATTTGCAGGCTTTTTAAATACTGTGACTATTAGTTCCCGTGACATTTCATCATCATCGGCGACCAATATTTTCAGGGTTTTCGGTTTATCATTTGCCTTGATTCCCTGAAAAATTTCTTTCATTTCAGTCTTCTCTTCACGTAAGGCATTGTTTGGAAGGGTGAAATGAAATGTAGAACCGTCGCCAGGCGTGCTTTCTAACCAAATTTTTCCACCCAGCATTTCCACATATGCCTTTGCAATAGATAATCCCAATCCTGCTCCTTCGTATGTGCGGTTATGTGCTTCACTTCCCTGCCTGAATCGTTCAAAAATGATTTCCTTCTGATGCTCCGATACACCGATTCCAGTATCTTTCACAAAAAATTCAAGGAAGTCGCCTTTTTTCTCAACCCCGAATTCAATGGAACCGATGCGGGTAAATTTAATGGCATTGTTAACCAGGTTAGTTAAAATGGCAAGGAATTTTTTACGATCTGTTTTAATGCGGCATTCTTTGGACGGCAGCATGTTTTTAACCGTCAACTGCAATCCCTTTCTTTCAGATTCGGGTTTGAAGAAGGTCCAAAGAAATTCGATCTGCTGGTTTACATCAATTTCTGATATTGAAACTTCCAACTGTCCCGATTCTATTTTTGATATGTTGACAATATCGTCAATGATGTTGAGCATCCGTTTGCCACTCTTCTTGATGACGCTGATGTATTCTTGCTGCTCCTCTTCTGTTAAATGAGGCTCTTTAAGCAAGTCGGCAAACCCCAGAATGCCGTTCATCGGCGTTCTGATTTCGTGGCTCATATTTGCAAGAAAAGCTGATTTCAGTCGGTCGCTCTCTTCAGCACGTTCCTTGGCTACAAGTAATTCTTGCTCTGCAAGCTTGCGGTCAGTAATATCTCTGGAGATGCCGAACGTTCCAATAATCTTTCTTTCTTTATCACGCAGTGGCATCTTGGTCGAATAATACCAATTAACGCTATTATCCTTCCTTATTGTGAATTCTACTTTGTTTATGGGATGCCCTGTACGAATGACTTCCTGCTCATCATTATATTGCCTCTGCGCAACATCTTTGGTAAAAAAGTCAAAATCGGACTTGCCAACCAATTGATCAGAGTCCGTAAGACCAAATGATAAGACGTGAGCCTTGTTGTTTCTCAAAAAACGACTCTCACGGTCTTTAAAGTAAATATGGTCTGGTAGATTATCCATAAGGGCAAACATCAAGGACTGTTCCTGAAGAAGTTCCTCTTCGGTTGTCTTGCGCTCGGTAATATCTCGTATATTGCATTGGATTACCATATGATGGTTAACAGGATATACATTGCTGACGAATTCGACGCGAATCTTTCGCCCGGCAATCGATTCGAGTGGCAAATCATCATAACGGACATATCCCTTCTGCTTTAATTCTATAAATTTATCGTGATTAGCGACAATATCCTTAAAGAATCCAATGTCCCAGATTGCTTTCTCAAGGAATTTTTCTTTTCTGTAACCTAATAGTTCAACTAAAAATGGATTCACATCAGTAATCATTCCAGTTTCTGCATCAAGAATAATAATTCCATCTTTCGCTGTTTCAAAGAGACGGCGATAATTGGTTTCCGAAATAGTCAACTTCTCTTCCACGCCCATGTGGTTACCTATATCTTTTTCGTATTTTTCTTTGAATGCAAAATACTCCTTTTGGAGTTTCTGCAACTCTATTAGGAGGTCTTCTTTGGTTTTATTCAGGGCATTCATAATAATTTCATTTTCAACCAGTAAATATACAGAAAAAAGAAGGAATATCCAAAAAACCCATGGGCCAACACTTCTCGCCAATTTATGGCGGCGGTAAATCTTGGATTGCAGGGGGTAACTTATAGACCACGAAGTTTTTTATTATATGCTATTCCTACTGTCACAAAAGACGCAGTACTTTGGGAAAAGTGTGAATTATGTAATTTTTTCGTAAAATTATGCAATGATTTGGGAAATAAACGATTGTACCTTTAGTATGTAATTTAGGGTTCTTTTTCCAAGAATAGTTAACCCTGCCTTATAATTTGTGGTATGTCGATATTTGATGATTTATTTCCACATCCTGTTGAGCGTCCTATAAAGGATTTGCTTGTTGAGAAAGCAAAGCAAAGGTACGTCGATGAAGGTAACTCTCTGCCGGAGGATATGACCTATGGGTCAATGGAAACAAAGAGAGAAATTGATGCATATACTCATGACTTGTTTTTTGAAGAACTACAAAAACTCAAACGAAAAAATCAATCGTCAATCAAATAGAGAGGGGGCTCCGCAAATTCCATTTCGGCTTTTACATATACCCCTGGCCTTTTATGTCAAGCTTCTTTGCCCTCTAATAACGCTTGTGGACATCCGTAAAAACGGTTGTTTGAGCCGATGAATATTCTCAGCAGCTTATCGGGAGTTGCGCCGGTTTTCCTGGATTACTCTCTCCTGTATAACCGTTAGTTCGGCTAGATTTATACGAAGGCTGTCAAGGACATTGTTCTGGTTATAAACAGTACATCGGACCCTGTAACAAAGGATCACGGAATCAAGAATGTTTTTCGGATCCGGCTTGTCAACTGCATAAACCAATTGGATCTGACTGTTGTATTGCTTGCCAATATTCGAAACATAGAGTACTGAATCCCTGGTTTGATACAGGACCTTGAAATCAGGGTATTCATCTGATGCACTGAACGATTTTATTGGATATATTCCAGGTTGAAAGGAACTGAAGAATTGATCTCTCGTACAGGTTTTCGGGTCATACTTTGTCTTTGATGAAATAATTATGGCCTCGGGATAACCGTAATTTACTGAAGTTTCAATTCCATGATCCCAATAATATGCCTGAACAGTGTCATTAACCTTCTCGGCGACAGTCCCGCTGAGGAGGTCGCAATAGTTGGTGTGATCGGCTAAATTATAATTCCAGCACTTTGATTGCTGATCGATCAGTCCCCTGAAAAAATACATGGATTGGGGATTACACAACTGATCATAAGGGTCGGTAATTACCTGATCCTTCTTTTTACAGGAGGAAAAACATAAAACCAGAATTAACACACTGGTAACCGGGAACAGATGCTTTTTCATTTTTTCACGGATTAGGGATGTTAAGGGCATAAATATAGTAATAAATTTTATCCATAATACTATTAACTGCCTGATTTTATTTTCAGAGTGGCCTGGGGAATCTTTGTTAATTTCAGTTTCCGGAAAGTGCAGGATTGATAAAATCAAAACCTTGATTATAACTTTAATGTCTATATTTTTGCGATGAATAAACAGGGTTCCTTCAATCAGACCAGGTTAAGTATGTCTGTTACCGGTAACAAACGAAAAATAATATATAACCTATTCTTCCTGGTAAGCCTCACTCTCATTTTCCCGGCCTGCAGGAAAGAAAACCCACTAGTCCGCATCGGATCGACATCAGCAGTTTTACGTTCACTTTTCCATATTCCCTAATGTATGAAAATAACTCCGGTTGAGCCTGGTCTCATCGACCTGGTGATGAGAGAAAATGATTTTTCAGTCTATTATCTGAATAAACCACTGCTGACCCCTTCGGGCAATGCGATCTCCAGTGGGAACCAGCGAGTGCTGAAACAGCTTATCATGGAAGCCTGCTTCAGGAATATTATCAGCGATGAGTCTGTCACCGTCTTTGCACTTCTTTCGCTGATCCCCGACTTCCTTGCGGCAGGGAGTGACCCATTCCTTGAAAGCTTCGAAAGGCGGGCTTCATCTGACCCTTTCCTGAAACTGAAAGAAGGCGGGATCTCTGCCGGTGAAATGGCTGGCGGGGAACATCTTCATTCGGTGCTGGAAGGGAATTCGGTCCTGCTGAACATGATGTTCTGGGGTATCAGCGGAATTCTGGAGGCTTTTTCGCATTTCACAGCAGATATGCGGTGGAATAAGAATGGAAAGAACATGGTCACGCTGAATGAATTTATCCAGGGGATTTATAAAGGATTGCCTGATTATAAAAAGGCAGTAGTAAACCTGCTCTCGTTCTCGCATGGTTCGGCTATCGTCCTTCCTGTCCTCCTGGTCGAAAATTATATCAACGGGATGGAATATGTAAACGGACTTTCGGCCATCCATCTTCGGAATAAACCTCCTGAAACGCCATCTCCCTTCAGAGTCCAGGTAACCTGGATCAATAATACAGGATATAATGAAACCGTCCCGGAAATACTGGACGATACGAGGAATGCCTCGGAATTCCTTGCCTGTTATAAGAATTCGGGCAAAGAGGATCTGAAGTATATCATTGATAAAGGCGAGGATTATAACGTGGAATTCAAATCCACGCTGCGCTGGGACCTGAAGGCCGGTAAGACGAATCAGCAGGTGGAAAGGGCATGCCTCAAGACGATCTCGGCCTTCCTGAATTCCAACGGCGGGATTTTACTGATCGGTGTGCGTGATGATGGCAGCCTTGAAGGTATTGAAAGCGACCGCTTCCCCAATACCGACAAATTCCTCC
>Ga0182027_10007428_pt1 | contig 16135 bp, 10 predicted proteins | sample 712E1DmetaG_FD_121300 | JGI IMG/M metagenome (GOLD analysis project Ga0182027, IMG submission 121300) | Permafrost microbial communities from Stordalen Mire, Sweden - 712E1D metaG (Illumina Assembly) | ecosystem: Environmental > Terrestrial > Soil > Wetlands > Permafrost | place: Sweden...
TAGCATTTTCCATTCCGGCCCGCTTGGCCTATAACCAGCGCGTGTCCGGCGCTTCCCTGGAATCCATCAACGCGAGCACGCGCTTCTGCGCGGTGTTGGGGCATCCCGTCCGCCATTCCGCCTCGCCGGCCATGCACAACGCCGCCCTGGGCGCGTTGCGCCTGAATTGGCGCTATCTGGCCGCCGAGGTCCGCCCCGGAGACCTGCGCGCCGCCATCGCCGGGGCCGCGGCGATGAAGTTCATCGGCCTCAACCTCACCGTTCCCCACAAGACCCCCGCCCTGGAAATGGTGGATGCCCTCCACGACAAGGCCAGGCTCCTCGGTGCTGTCAATACCATTGTATTTGAAACCCCCGGCCCCAACGGCCGTTGGATTCCGCTCGGCCAGGCGGCGGACGAATTGATCACCCAAGTCCGCAGCCACGGCCATAATACCGACGCCCAAGGGCTGGCGCGCTCCCTAGAGGAAGATTTCCAATGGCCCGGCTCGCGCGAACGTTCCCGGCCTGTCCTGGGCGCGGGGGTGGCGCCGGAGGTGGTTAGGGCGGCGCTGTACAATGCGCTCATGGCTTCCCCGCCTGTCTTGCATGGCGCCTCTGTTCTTCTTTTGGGCGCGGGCGGAGCGGCCCGGGCCGCCGCCCTGCAACTGGCGGAAGAGGGCGTTGCCAGCCTGTTCCTGGTCAATCGAACCGGGGCCAGGGCCGAACAACTGGCCGCCGAAGTCGCCGCCCGATTCCCCGCTGTCAAAATAATCCTGCGTTTGCCGCAAGATGCGGTGGATCTGGTCATCAACGCGACTTCGCTCGGCCTGAAAGCGGAGGATCCATCGCCGCTGGATCAAGACTGGTTGAAAACGCGCCGCCCGCCGCGCGTGTATGACATGATCTATCGCCCCGCCGAAACCGCGTTGCTGCGCGCGGCCCGGAGCGCGGGTTGCCAGACGGCCAACGGCTTGGGCATGTTGCTTTACCAGGGCGCGGCCGCGCTCGAATTGTGGTCGGGCCTGCCGCCGCCCGTGGACATCATGCGCGCGGCCTTGAAGAAGAACATTTATGGCTGACCGTTCAATATGGGAGGCGCTGCCGTTTCATTTTTGGACGGTGACGGCGTTTGTCTTTGGCTCCATGGTGGGGAGTTTTCTCAATGTCTGCATCCACCGGATGCCGCTGGGGCAAAGCATCGTCAGCCCGCCCTCTCATTGTCCGCATTGCGGCTATTCCATTCCGTGGTATTTGAACATCCCCCTGTTGACCTGGATTTGGCTGGGCGGCCAGTGCGCCCATTGCAAAGCGCCGATTTCTCCGCGCTATCTGCTGGTCGAACTGCTCACGGCGGCGCTCTTCGCGGCCTGCTGGATACAATTCGGCCACATCTCCCCGCTGCTGCCCGCGGCCTACGCGATTCTCATTGCCGGCTTGATCGTGGGTTCTTTCATTGATCTGGAACACCTGATCATTCCCGATCCAATCACTTACGGCGGCATGGCGGCCGGGCTGGTTTGTTCTCTTTTCGCGCCGCAAACGCATCTGGCTTTTCCGAGCTTCACTCCACGGTCCACTCCGGTCGCCGGTTTGGTGGACAGCTTGCTGGGCATCGCGGCCGGGGCCGGCCTCATCTATGGCGTCCTGCGCCTGGGAAAATTATTCTTGGGCCGGCAAAGAGTGGAACTCCCGCCCGCCACCCGGATTGTCTTTACTGAAAGCGCCGTGCAACTGCCCGGCGAGGCCATTGCCTACGAGGATTTGTTTTACCGCAAGACCGACGCCATCGAGTTGCAGGCCGTTCGCGTGGAACTGATTGACCGCTGCTACGCCAACGTCCCCGTGCGCCTGACCGCCGACTGTTTGACAATTGGGGGCGACACCTTCGATCCGGAAAAAATCCTCTGTCTGGAAGCGGCGGCCGGGGGCATCGTCCTGCCGCGCGAGGCGATGGGGCCGGCGGATGTCACGTTTATGGCGGCCATCGGGGCGTTTTTGGGCTGGCCGGCGGTGTTTTTTTGCCTGGCCATCAGCTCCCTGCTCGGTTCCATCGTGGGCGGGACGGCGATTGTTCTCAAGAAGCGCGACTGGTCCAGCCGGATTCCTTATGGCCCTTACATCGCGCTGGCGGCCGTGGTGTGGATTTTCGGCGGCTGCCAGTGGCTGCGGACTATACTAATGCTGAGATGAGCGACGCCGATTCATGTCGCGCGGCGTTCACGATCCCTTTGCGCGCCGGCGGCGCGCGGCCAGCGCCAGCCCGCCCATGACGAGGAGCGCCAGCGTGTCTGGCTCAGGAACGGAGTTTGGGGAAAAGGTGGCGCCATCGGGCTTGGTTCCATTTAGGCTTTGACCACTGAATGCGTGCGTCGCCTGGAGTTGGCCCGTTTGACCGGCATTGGGGGAGATGCCGGCGCCACGGACTTCGTAGGCTTGGCCGGTTGGGCTTGTGGATTCAAAATTGGGATCGGTCAAGACGCCCTGGCCTTGAACCGACAACGCGGCGAGAATCCCCGCTGCTATATGCGCAATGAGTGGCGTGGTTTTCATAAAAATTCATTTCACTATAAATGGACCAACAGCTTGGAGCGACATTATCGCAACGGCCTTTGGCTGGCAAGCCCTAAGAATTGCAAAATTGCCACGGCCGTAATGCGTCGGTCACGGATGGTAGGGCGCGCACTCCGTGCGCGCCGCGGCGGGCAGAGGACTGCCCGCCCTACCTTTCTCCCCTCCGTCACTGAAGCAGTACCCACGGCCGACCCGCGGCCCGTTCGCCGTGATCAACGCCGGGAATCAGGATTAGGATTAGGATTAGAGATGGTGAATATAATATGTGTTTAAGAAAGTTTGTTCCGAAAAATTGTTGAACATCCCACAAAATCGTGTCTAATGGATCAAGGTGTCCTTTATGCCGAAAAAGACCAGCAGCCCGCGCCGCAAGCCGGCGCCCCAGGAACTGCGCGACCTGGACCTGGAAATCGTGTTCCTGGAGGGCCTGATGCAGCGCGACCCGGGCTATATTGAAGCGCTGCAAATTCTGGGCGACGACTATACGCGGCGCGACCGCTTTCAGGACGGCCTGCGCATTGACGAACGACTCTCGCGGCTGCGCCCGCGCGATCCCATGGTCCATTACAATCTGGCCTGCAGCTACTCGCTGACGCTGCAGTGCGATCTGGCGGCGCGGGCGCTCGACACCGCCATCAACCTCGGTTACAACGATTTTGACTGGATGGCCCGGGACCCGGACCTCCAACCCCTCCGCGAACACGCCGGGTATAAAAAAATCCAGGCCAAAGTCCGCTGCCTTTTCGTCAAGGAAACCTGATTGAACGTTTTCATCCGCGGCCGCGTCCGCCATTACCGCACCGTCACCTTCGACGCCGCCCGCAACGCCGTCCGGCTCATTGACCAACGGCGGCTGCCCCATCGCTTCCAAATCGTCTCCGCGGCCGATTACCGGGCCGCGGCGCGAGCCATTGCGCAAATGGTGGTGCGCGGGGCCGGGGCCATCGGCGCGACGGCCGCCTACGGCCTGGCCCAGGGGGCGCGGGCCTTTCGCGGAAGCGATCTGGAAAGGTTTTCCGCCCGCCTCCGCCTGGTTTCTCAAACCCTCCAGGCCGCCCGCCCCACCGCCATTGACCCGGTCAACGCGATGGACGCCGTTCTTCGCGTCATGCGGGCCGGAACCACCGTGGGGGAGCAACAGGCGCTGGCCCTGGCCGCCGCGGAGGAATTTGCCGGCGAGGATGTCCGCCATTGCGCCGCCATCGGGCGGCATGGGGAAAGACTGATCCGGCCCGGCGCGAACATCCTGACCCATTGCAACGCCGGCTGGCTGGCTTTCGTGGACATTGGCAGCGCGACGGCGCCGCTCTATGCCGCGCAAGCTGCCGGAAGGAAATTCCATGTCTTTTGCAATGAGACCCGGCCCCGCTGCCAGGGCGCGACGCTCACGGCCTGGGAACTGGCCGGGCAGAAGATTTCCCACCAAATTATATCCGACAACGCCGCCGGCCATCTCATGCAGCGCGGGGAAATTGACCTGGTCATCGTCGGGAGCGACCGCGTCCTGGGGCGCACCGGGGAGGCGGCCAACAAGATCGGCACCTACACCCAGGCCGTCCTGGCGCGCCGGCACCGCATTCCTTTTTACGTGGCGATTCCCCTTTCCACCCTGGACTGGAACCTGCGTTCCGGACGGGACATCCCTATTGAAGAGCGCGACGAGGCGGAAGTTCTGGGCGCGTGGGGCGCGGTGCGGGGGATGAGCGGGCCGGCCTGGGTGCGCATCGCCAACCCTTCCAGCGGCGCGCGCAATCCCGGCTTTGACGTGACGCCGGCGGAGTTGATCACCGGGATCATCACGCCGACGGGCATTTTCCGTCCGGGCCAGCTTTGGAAGAACCGCCGCCGGCTCGGCCATTCCGGTCCCAGCCCGTGAACCGGGTGGAATCCTCCTCTCCCCGGCCCTCCTGTTGGCCTGGGAGTTGCTGAGGCGAGTTAGTGCTTGCATTTCATGAAACGAATTGTGTATAAAGCGGGGAGTATCACATTGCGCATGGCTGTGTATGGTTTAATGCCCATTTTTGATGCAGATTTTATTTTCTCTGGCCCATTTGGGAACAAGGAAATAGGGAGTTTGTTTGCAGTTATCTAGCGGTATATGCCCATACGAATCAACCTCATGGCCGAAGCGCAAGCCCTGGAAGAGGCGCGCCGGCGCAATCCCGTCAAATTGGGCATCTGGATTGCCGGGTTTTTCGTCGCCCTGGCGGGGTTGTGGATCATGGAGAAGGCTTTTGAGATTCACATCGCCAGCGGCGTGCTCACCGGGCTTAATGTGCAGTGGGCGGCCGATGAGAAAAAATACAACGGCGTCACCAACGCCGAGGCCGGCATCATTGCCATCCAGGAAAAAATCGCGGCGTTGGACCACCTCCACACCAACCGGTTTCTCTGGAGCTCCGTCCTCAACGCCCTGCAGCAAACTGTGGTGGACCAGGTGCAGGTGACGCATGTTTGGACCGTCCAGACCTTCGAGCGAGAGGCCAGCAGAAACATCAACAACAAGACCATTCCGGGCACGGCCAACTTTGAGAAAGTCAAGCTGTCCATCACGGGCAGGGACTACAGCCCTTCGGCGGAGGGATACAAGAGGTACGAGGACGCCCTCAATCATTTTGATTTCTTCGTCAAGAAGATGGGCGGGCGCGAGGGCTTTACCATCGAAGGCGCCCCCGGCCCGAAGGTGCCGGAGGCGCCGGGTTCGAGCCGGGAATATCGCGTTTTCACCCTGACCAACCAGTTTCCCGACATCCGGCGGGAGGACAAATGATCAAGCTCACCAAGACGCAAAGGAACCAGTTGATCGGCGTGGCCGCCGGGGCGGTGGCGCTGATCGCGGCGTTGTGGTACCTCGTCATTGTGGCCCAAGGCAAGACACTGGCCGGCATCACGGCAGACTGCGCCAGGATGAGAACCAAACTGGGGGCCGCCTCCGACAAAGTGAGGCGGGCCGATCAGGTGAGCCACGAGTGGACCAACAGCATGGAAAAACTCGCCCAGCGCGAAGCCACCTTCGCTCCCGCGCGCGAGCCTTACTCCTGGATGGGGGCGGTGCTGCGCCATTTCGCCGCGCCGGCGGAGGACATTCACCGCTACAAGTCCATCACCAACCTGGACTTCAAACCGCCGGAGATCTCGGACAAGGGCGTCATCGGCGGCTTTCCCTACAAGTGGGCCAGGTTTCACATCACCGGCGAGGGACACTACCATGATTTTGGCAAGTTTCTCGCAAACTTCGAGAACGCCTTTCCCTATTTCTCCCTCCAGAACCTGGATGTCTTCGTCCCCGACATCCGCCAGACTCAGGACCCGGATATGCTGGCTTACAGCTTCGACATCGTCACGCCCCAGTTGTCCAGCGGGGCGGAAACAAAATGAAATTGCCGCCCAGATTCACCGGGAAAGCCGCGGCCGCCGTGCTGGCGGGATCGCTGATGGCTCTGGCGGTCCTGCCGGGATGCAAGAAAGCGGCCCGGCCGGCCGCTCCGCCGCCGCCCAGGAATGCCGCCGTCACCAACACCGCGGCCGGGACGGGGACCAACCTGGCGGAGGAATTTATCGCTGTATTTGACGACAGCCCGCCGCCCGGCAATAAAGGCAGGGACCCATTCAACCCCGACTCGACCAACCGGAACCCTGCGGCTCCCTTGATCCCAAAAGGGCCTTCCCCCACCGTGCCGTTGGAGAGCGGGTTGAAGCTCCTCGGCGTGGTTGGATCCGAGGGACGGCGGCTGGCCGCGATCAACAACCAGATCTTCCTTTTGAACGAGGAGGCCACGGTTCGCGTCCCGGGCGGCACCGTTAAGCTGAAAGTTCTCGAGATTGGCTCGAACTATGCTAATGTCGCGGTCGAAGGAATCGCCGGGATAAGACATTTAACCATGGACCAAAAAAAGTAACCGCCCTGCGCGCCATGAAAGTCCCCGCCCCTCACCCATTCCAGCCCGCCCAGTCGTTATGAAAACCAAACGCCTCTTGTTACTCAGCATCCTGGTGGCGGCGCCGGCGCTGATCAGTCTGGCTCAACCGCCAGACCAGCCGGCTACCGCGCCTCTTACCAACATGGTCGTCGCGCCCACCAATGCAGCCCCGGTTGCGCCGCCGCCCACGCCCTCGCTCCCAGTGCAAGGCTACCCCGTCATGGCCGACACCAACACCGCCCTGGCCGCCACCAACGCCCTTCCCCCCGAGGAAGTGGTGGATGTTACCTTCAACGAGCTTCCCCTGCCGGACGCCATCCGGCAGTTGGCCACCCTGGCGGGGTTGAACATTCAATTTGACTCCAAGTTGGAGAACCAGGTGGACCCGATTACCCATGCTCCCATTGCGCCGCCGACCGTGAAGGAAACCTGGAAAAATGTCACGGCGGCGCAAGCGTTGCAAGCGTTGTTGGACAAGTATGGCTGGCAAATGAAACGGAACCCTTTCACGCCGATCGTCATTATTGGCGCCAAGGAACCCAACGCGGTCGAACCCCAAGTCATGAAGGTGATCTCCCTGGGCTACAGCGAACCCACCAACATCATGACAGAAGTCACCAAAGCGTTGCCCGAACTGGTCACCATCATTCCAGATCTCCGCACCCACCAGGTGATCGTCCGCACCACGGAACGGGAAATGCCGGCGGTGGAGAAGTTGATCGCCCAACTCGACAGCGCGACGGGCCAGATTTTGATCGAAGCCAAGATCATCGAAACCACCAAGGACATCAGCACGGCCAAGGGCATTGATTGGACCGGCACGCTCCAAGCCCAGCATGTCACTTTCGGAAACGGCACGACTGCGGGAACGGTCAGTCAGGGCAGCCAAACCGGCAACGGCACGACCACCACCGCGACCGCCCCCGGGGGGCGGACATCCAGCGGAAATCCCCTCACCACTATAGTCAGCAACAGCACCAGCTTCCTGACCACCACCCTGGGCGGCACGTCCCAGGCCGGAGGCATTACAATGAACACCGCCAGCGGCTTCAGCCCGCAGACCGCCTTCCTCAACGCCGACGGGGTGTCCGCGGTCATCTCCTTCCTCAATTCCGACGCGGACACCAAGTCCATTGCCTTTCCGCGCACCGTGTCGCTGGACGGCAGGAGAACCGAGTTGAGCGTGGTGCAGAATATCCCCATCTTTGAACAGACGCAGAGCGCCCCGGGGGCTGGCTCTTCCCAGGGGCTGGCTACGGTGCAGCCCAATTATGCCAAAATCGTTGGCAATACCATCCTCAACGAGGTCGGCGTCAAACTCACCGTGGTCCCGCGCATCGCGGGAGCCTCCAATGTCCTCATCACCGTCCAGCCGGAAATTTCGAGCGTGGACACCAAAATAGCGCAGGACACGTTGAACGGGCAGGTCAACACCTCGCCGATCTTCGACCGGCGCAGCATCATCACCGAGGCCTCCGTTCCCAGCGGTTACACCCTGGTCCTGGGCGGCCTGGATAACGACAGGATGGACAAGACTTATACCAAGGTGCCGGGGCTGGGCGACCTGCCGGTGTTTGGCCCGCTCTTCCGCAGCAATACCAAGGACCACACGCGGGATACCATCCTGATCTTTGTCACCCCGACTATCATTAAGGAATCCGACTTCCAGCCGGCCGCCACCGATTTCCTGCGCAGCAAAAATGAGGCCATGCCGACCGGCACCGACTCGGCATGGGACAGGGGCGAGCCTTACGATTGGACCAAGCCAAAACCATCCGTTGAGCCGGTCTGGCAGCCGTGATTCCCATGAGCATTCAGAAACAGTTTAAGGCGCGTTCCATTGCGGAACCCCGGCATGGCGCGCCCTGGAACCAGAATCAAATGTCCGGTCTGATCCGTCCAATCCGTCCGATCCGTCTGATCCGTCCGATCCGTCTGATTTTGACCGCCGTTCTCGCCTGCCTGGCCTGCTCCCCGGCCCTCCGGGCCCAAGTCACTTACTCGGAAACCAACGTCGTCGTCACCACCATCGGCGGCGGGCCGCCGCCGGCCAATTTCTGCGCCAAAACGGCTGGTTTCGTGGATGGCAACACCCTGCAGGTTTCCCAATTTGACGGCCCCTGGGCCATGGCCCTGAACTCCCAGGCAACACTCTTTATTGCCGACAAGACCAACAACGCCGTCCGCATGGTCACCTTGGTTGGGGACACCGCTGCCAGCACCACCGTTACCCCGCCCATCCTCACCAACCTGCACACCGTGGTGGGTGTGGCCGTGGACGCGGAGGACAATCTGTATGTCCTGACTCAAAGCAACAATGCGCAGGGGAGAAATGTTTTGCGAAAATACAATGAGTCGCTCAATTTGCTTTTCAGCAATCTCCTCCCTTACGCGCCCTGCGCGCTGGCGGTGTCCCAGGACCCGGCCGCCAGTATATTTGTCGCTTTCACCAATGGGATGGTCCTCGAATATGCGCAGTCCGGCGCGGGCCTGAGCGGGACCAATACCATCGTTGGCAGCGGTTCCAAGTTGCATCCCGGCGGCATCGCCTGGCGAAGCGACGGGGTGCTGGCGGTGAGCGACCTGGTCAATAATGCCATCTACCTCCTGGCCGGCACCAATAATTCCGCTCCCACCCTCTACACCGGCGGTGGCGCCAAGGGTTCGACGGCCGGCTGGGTGGACGGCGCCCCTGGCTTCGTGGAATTCAATCAGCCGTCCGGCTTGGCCTGGTCGCCCGACGGCCAGTTGGTGGTGGCGGACCGTTTGAACAACGCGGTGCGGCGGATTGACGCCAGCGGGACCACCAGCACCATTTACGGAGTCCGCTCCAATCTTTGGGGAGCGTCCCATTGTTCTGAGGGAATTTTCGCGGGCTGGATGGATGGCGGTTTCGGCGCGACGAACGGCAGCGCCGCCGGACGCGCCCCCATGGGCGTGCTCCTGGCCCCGTCCGGCGCCATTTATGTCGCCGAACTCTATTACAATGTCCTGCGCGAGGTGACGGGGGTCGCCTTTGCGTCCACCACCACCACCAATACCGGCACCAACGGCGTCGCCACCAACGTCGTGGTTCTCCCGCCGCCCACTTTCAGCCCCAGTTCCGGGTATTTCCCGGAATGCACGAACATCTTCGTGACCAGTTTAGGCTCCAATGTGTATTACACCACGGACGGCTCGACACCCACCACCAACAGCCAGATGGTGACGAACATGTCTATTGCCCTCACCAACGGCCAGGCCGTTTATGAAGGCTCGATCCCGTGGTGCTATTCCCTCATTGATTTAAGTTCCTTGCAGCTTCTCGCCGCGAGCGGGACCAACCTCAGCGTGGTCACCAACGGCATCCATAGTCCCGTCAACCTGATTGGCTTCCCGTCCAGCCAGGTCGCCGGCAGCGGTTCCACCGCAGTCATTCCTGTCGTGGTCAATCTGCAAAACAACACCACCCTGGCTTCAGTGCAATTCGACCTGGAGATCGTTCCCAATTCGAGCGGCACCCCTCCCATTTTGCCGGGCGCGGTCAGCCTTCTTAACATCACCACCAACGATTACCATCTGCTCGTCGCCCCGGCGCAGGGAACTCTGAATTACGAAACAGTGGATTTCCCCACCGGGAGCAACGGGCTGGGATTGTCCATATTGGAACCGGCGGGCGGGAGCAGTTTATTGAGCGTGCAGAATTTCGCGGTGCTGGCATTGCTGGAAGTGCCGATTCCCACCAACGCTCTGGAGGGGCAGAGTTACACCCTGAGTTTCCTCTATGTCCCCTCCGGCACCTCCAATGGATTCCAGGGCAACGTGCCTCTGACGGCCATGCCCATGCAGACACTGACCATTTCCAACCGCCAGTATTTTGAGGGCGATTCCTCCCCCTCCAGCGGGTACAACGCGGGCGAATTTGGCGACGGCAACCTCAACAACAGTGATGTCAACAACGCGCTCAAGGCGTCCCTCGGCATCCATGTTCCTTTCCCCTTCACCGACGCTTACAGCGCGATGGATGTCTATCCTGAAACTCCCACGGAAATAGGTGACGGGTTTATTACGTTTCTGGACTGGCAGCATATTTTGTTCCGATCCCTGGGTCTGGAAACCAACAACTGGGTCCGGTTCTGGACCAACGGCGGCACCCTCTCCCATAAGCCGGTCACTTGGATTCCTGGCGGGCCGGACATCCCCATTGGCACTTCCCCAACCCGGCTTTTGGCGGCCGCCGCCGGAACGCGCGCCCTCGCCGTTCCGCAGCCGGGCGCGGTTTGGTTAAGGCAGGCTTCGATCCACGCCGGCGCCATCGCCGGGCTGGTTCCTGGCCTTGCATGTTCCATCCCCGTTTATGTCAATGTCTTGCCGGGATACAGTTTGTCCGGCCTCCAATTCCGCGCCGCCCTCGTCCCCAACGGCGCGGCGCCCGCGCCGGGCCGGATTCAATTTGCCTCCGCGCCCGGCCTGCCCCCCCCTTACGCCTCCACCCAGGGGCTTTCGTCCAACGACGTCATTTGCGCCTGGTCGCTCTTTGCGCCTTTCACTCCCGCGCTCCAGGGCAGCAACGCGCTCGGCTCCATTTCTTTCCAAGTCCCCCCAACCGCTCAAAACGGCCAATCCTACACCTTGCGTTTTTTAAGCCAGGACGGGTCGCCAGACCTGGACACGATTTATCAACTGGAAAGCGTGCCGGGGACGGCTTGGGTAGGCCCGGCCGCGCTCGCGCCGCCGCAAATCTCCTCCGATGATTGGAGGACCAACTTCTTCGGCAGCGTGACCAACACCCTGGCGCAGGATGACGCGGATCCGGACGGCGACGGCGTGCCCAATTGGCAGGAATATCTAGGCGGGACCAATCCCACCAACGCACTCTCCGCGCTGCAATTCCTCAGCCCCGGCCCGGCCTCCGGCGCCGGGCAAAACATCCATTTGAGCTGGCTGACCGCTCCGGGCAGAATGTACGTTTTGGAATCCAGCGCCACGCCGGGCGGACCGAATTGGACGGCTGTCAGCACCAATCTGGGCGACGGCAACACATTCCAGGTTTCCCTCACCAACGCCGCCGCCGCCGCGCGCTTCTTCCGCATCCGGCTGCAACAACCATGAACATGAAGCGGCATTTCCAACCGGCCAACCCGGGACCGCATTTAAGTCGCACGCCGGAAATGCCGATATACGACGATAACGATTGACAATGCCCATTGCAGAACATATCAGGAAGCCTGACCACCAGATGACGCCCCGGGCGCATCGGCAGTATCTGCCGCCGTCGCGGCCGGTTCGGGTGTCAACCGCTTTCCATGCACGCCACCAACCACAACATCAAATTCAATCCAAACTATGAATCCAAAAATAATGATCAAGCCCAGGGTCACGGCCTGGGGTCTGGCAGGATTACTGACATGTCTGTTCACCGCCGGGATGCAGGCGCAGCAGGTTGCCACGGTCATCTCAAACAATCTGGCGGAACCTTACTCCGTCACGACCGACCAGCAGAATATCGTCTATATCACCGACTCCGACAGCAATTGCATTGTCAAATTCAATGTGGCGTTGACCAACACGACTATCCTGGCAGGGTCGCCCAAGGGCGCGCCGGGAACCAATAACGGCACCGGCCTGGCGGCCCGTTTTAGCGGGCCGCTGGGAATCGTGTATGATCCGTTCCGCGGCGCCCTGGTGGTGGTGGATCAGGCCAACCAGACACTGCGCCTCGTAACCGAGGCCGGGGTGGTGACCACTCTGGCGGGCATCCCAGCCACGGTAGTCAAGCCTAACGGGGGTTTCACCGATGGCGCGTTTGGGGTTAACCAACTCAGTTTTCCGACGGGTATCACGACCGACCATTTGGGCAATCTCTATATCGCCGATGGCGGCAACAACGCCATCCGCGTTCTCAATTCCGCCAATGTTCTTTCGACGATACGGATAACCAATGTGGTCTCCAACGGCTCCCCTCTGGCTGGCTACGCCTTGCAAGGGCCGACGGCGTTGGCCTTTGATTCCGCCACGCGCAATCTGTGGGTGGCTGACACCCGGCACCAAACCATTTGTTTGATCACCAACATTACCGCCATCAGCAACACGCTGTTCGTCGTGGCGGGCACGCCGGGCAGCTCCGGGTTTGCCGACTCGTCCGCCCCGTCCGGCGCCTTGTTCGACCTGCCGTGCGGGCTGCTTTGGGACACCAATGGTCTGGGATTACTGATCAGTGACACGGCGAACAACGCGATCCGGCAACTGACGGGAAGCCTGGCCGGCGGTTTTACCGTGCAAACCGTGGCGGGGACCGGGGCCGCGGGTTACGTGGAAGGCGTGCCGACCAGCGCGCAGTTCAATCAGCCGGCGGGCCTGGCTTTTGATATTCACGATGGCGGCTATTACGTGGTTGACCGCAAGAATAACGCCGTGCGCAGCCTGGTGCTCACGCCCGTTGTCCTCAGTTCGATACCCCCGGAGACCGAACCCGTCGCCGCGCCCACCTTCAGTCCCAACGCCGGCTACTTTACCAATTGTGTCACCATTGTGGTGAGCGCCGGAGTTCCGGACGTTTATTACACCGTCAACGGATCGCAGCCCACCGTCAACAGCTTGCAAGTGCTCAACATGAGCAACAATCCTGCCGGCGGCTTCGAAGGGTCCTTCCAATTCTGCAATTCCGAGCAGGATTTGAGCGTCATCCAAATGATCGCCATCAACGGCACCAATTTCAGCTCCATTACCACCGGGCAGCCCCCCAACGCCAACCTCATCGGCGTGCCGTTCAGCAAACTGGTCGGAGCCGGTTCCACCGCCGTTCTTCAAGTCGTGGCGAGTTTGAAACCCGGCACTGCCCTGGAATCGCTTCAATTCCGCCTCGAGATTACGGCCAATGGCGGCGCGCCGCCGATTGCGGCTATGACGCCGATGCCCATTGGCACCAACGATTTTGTGCCGGTTACCGGCCCGGTGACGTTGTTTGGCATAAATCAGTTGCCCACCTACCAGACGGTCGCACCCTATTCACCCGCGCCGGGCACGAGTGGATTGGAAGTGTTGTGGGCGAAGTCCCCAACCACCCCGGCATCAGGAAACCCGACATTCAATGTCACCGGCAGCAAGACCCTGGCGCTGGTGGAGGTGGCGATCCCGACCAATGCCGTGCAGGGACAAAGTTATACCGTCACCGTGCTTGACGCCTCCGGCACCTCGGATGGAGCGGACGGACAAGTGGCGCTCCAAATCTATCCTGCCCAGACCTTGACGATCTCCAACCTGCAGTATTTTGTCGGCGATACAGCGCCTAACAGCGGTTATTCAGCCGGCGAGTTCGGCGACGGCCTCCTTGAGAATGCCGACGTCAATAACGCCTTGTACGCCTCGGTCGGCATCGCGGTTCCCTACGCCGGCACCGACGCGTTTAACGCCATTGATGCCTATCCGCCCGACACGGCCAGCTCGCAGGGGGGCGACGGGTTCATCACGATGGGCGATTGGGAGACGATTTTGAACCGCTCGCTCGGCCTGGATACAAACAACTGGGTTCGATTCTGGACCAATTCCGCCGCCGGCGCCATCCTCACCCACCTCCCGGTCGGAGTGACCAACGGCGTCCCCGTCCCCATTGGCATTCCCAATTTTTCAATGGCCAGCGTCATCACGCCGCCCGGCCAGGTTTGGGTGCCCAACGCCTCCTTTAGCGCCGGCTCGATTTCCGGTTTGCAGGCTGGCGCGACCGCCACCATCCCCATCTCCGTCATCGTGCAGCCGGGATCCACACTGGCGGGAATGCAGTTCCGCGCCGTTCTCTCCGGCAACAATGGCGCGCCCGCGCCGGCTCAGATTCAATTTGCTCCTGCCCCGGGCATTCCCAATCCCACGCTGTTGAGCGGCTTGTCGCCGAGCGAAATCGTCTGCGTCTGGCCGCTTCCGTTGGGCAAGCAATCCGCTTCGCTGTCCCTCCACGGCAGCAATTTAATCGGTTCGATCTCATTCACCGTGCCGGCGAGAGTGGCGGCGGGACAATCCTACTGCCTGCATTTTGTAGGCAGTGACGGATTGCCAAACCTGAGCAGCGCCAAGTACCAATTGGAAAGCGTGCCGGGGACGGCCTGGGTGGGGCCGGCGCTCGCGCCGGCGCAAATCACCTCGGATGATTGGCGCATTCACTTCTTTGGCAGCGCGACCAACGCCCTGGCGCAGGACAACGCGGATCCCGATGGCGACGGAGTTCCAAACTGGCAGGAGTACCTGGCTGGAACCGACCCGGCCAACCCGCTCTCCTGTCTGCAATTCAATGGCGCGGCCCCGGCCTCCGGCGGCTCCAAAAACATCACCCTGGGCTGGCTGACCGCTCCGGCAAAGAACTATGTCCTGGAAACCAGCCCCACGCTGGGCGGACCCAACTGGACGGCTGTCAATACCAATGTTGGCGACGGCAACCAGTTCCAGCTTTCCATCCCAGGCGCCTCCGGCTCCGCGCGCTTCTACCGCATCTCCGTGCGGCCATAACCGCGCCTCAGCAATGCGTCAGTGATATTGCCGGGAGGGCGGCGCCACGGCGCCGCCCTTTCTCCCCGCCGCCACAAAGCGCGGCGAAGATTCCTCAGAGGGCTATTGGATCGCCAGTTCCTGTGTGATTTTGAATTTTTCCACCCGCTTGCGCAACGTCGCCCGCGTGATGCCCAGCAGCCTGGCCGCCTGCACCTGGTTGCCTTTGGTTTCCGTCAGCGCCTGGATGATCAGTTCCCGTTCCACCGCCGGCAGCACCTTGAGCTTGCCCTCCTGGCGCGCCCACTGAAACAGCGTCCGCCCCACCGCCCCCCAATCCAGCGCGCCGCCGCCTCCCGCCGGCGCGGCCGCGGCCGGGCCGGCCTTCTCCGCTCCGGCCGCGGCGGGGCTGGTGATTTCCGCCGGCAGGTCGCCCGGCAAAATGACCTCGCCCTTGGCCATGACGGTGGCCCGCTGCACCGCGTTTTCCAGCTCCCGCACGTTGCCCGGCCAGTGGAACCGCTCCAGCATTTCGGCCGCCCCCGGCGCGATGGATTTGGGGGCGCGCCCCTGGGCCTGGGCGAACTTCTTTAGAAAATAGTTGACAAGCAGCGGGATGTCCTCCCGCCTCTCGCGCAACGGCACGATGTGCAGGCGCACCACATTGAGGCGGTAGAACAAGTCCTCCCGGAATTCGCGCGCGGCCACCGCCTGTTCCAGCGGCTTGTGCGTCGCCGCGATCACCCTCACGTCCACCCGGATGGACTGGTTGCCGCCCACCCGCTCAAAGGCGCCGGACTGGAGGACGCGCAGGATCTTGGCCTGCGTCGCGAGCGTCATGTCCCCGATCTCGTCCAGGAAAATCGTGCCGCGGTGACACTGCTCGAATTTGCCGATGCGCTGGGCCGCCGCGCCGGTGAAGGCCCCTTTTTCGTGCCCGAACAATTCGCTTTCCAGCAAATTCTCCGGGATGGCGGCGCAGTTGATGGCCAGAAAAGTCTGCGCGCTGCGCTGGCTGTGATGATAAATGGCGCGCGCCACCAGTTCCTTCCCCGTCCCGCTTTCGCCGGTGATCAGCGCGGTGGCGTCGCTCCCGGCCAGTTGGCCGATGGTTTTGAACACGCTCTGCATCCCTTCGCTGCGCCCGATGATCCCCAAGGCGTAGTCCTCCGATTCCAGCAACGGCTGGTAGGAGACGACCTGGCGCA
>Ga0182027_10007429_pt1 | contig 16133 bp, 16 predicted proteins | sample 712E1DmetaG_FD_121300 | JGI IMG/M metagenome (GOLD analysis project Ga0182027, IMG submission 121300) | Permafrost microbial communities from Stordalen Mire, Sweden - 712E1D metaG (Illumina Assembly) | ecosystem: Environmental > Terrestrial > Soil > Wetlands > Permafrost | place: Sweden...
CACCCCGCACATGGGCGTCGGGTCTTCTTTGCCCTTGTCGCGCGAGGTGAGCGTCAGCGAGAGCACGCGCGCCACATAGACCGCGTCCTCGTAGAACATCTCGTAGAAGTCCCCGAGCCTGAAGAACAAGATCGCGTCGGGATACTTCGCCTTGATGTCGAGGTATTGGCGCATGAGCGCCGTGGTGCCGCTGTCCTTTTCGCCGCCCACGCCGCCGGTTTCCCCGTGCGAAAAGGGCTGCCCGACCTACTCCTTGGCGGGAGCAGGGGTCGGGCGCGGCTTCTTCGCGGCCTTGGCGCCCGGGCTGCGGGCGGCCTTCTTCTCGGTCTTCTGCCGCTTGATGCGGGTCTTGAGCTTCTTCTGCGCCTTCTTACGGCGCATCTTCATCGACGTGCGGTTATCGTGTTTTCCCATGAAGTCGCCACTATTCGGAAAGTGAGTGGTTCTGTCAAGGAGCTTCGCCCTGCGGGAATCGGATCGGTGATCAAGCCTTGCCGCGCCTTTGCTTGATTTCGTTGATGAGCCCGTTGGTCGAGGCGTCGTGCGAGGACACGGCACCGCTGGCGCGCAGCTCGGGCAGGATGGCGGTGGCCAGTTTCTTGCCGAGCTCGACGCCCCACTGGTCGTAGGAATTCACGTTCCAGATGATCCCCTGCACGAAGATCTTGTGCTCGTAGAGCGCGATGAGCTTACCGAGGGTGCGTGCGTCGAGGGTCTGGTAAAGGAGCGAGTTGGTCGGACGATTGCCGGGAAACACCTTGTGCGGCAGGAGCGCGGTCAGGGCCTCGCCCTTCATGCCCGCGCCTTCAAGGTCGGCTCGTGCCTCGGCCTCGGTCTTCCCCTGCATGAGCGCCTCGGTCTGGGCGAGGAAGTTGGCCAGCAGCAAGGTGTGGTGCTCGCCGATGGGGTTGTGGGTCTCGACGGAGGCGAGAAAATCGCTCGGCACGAGCTTCGTCCCCTGGTGCAGCAGCTGATAGAAGGCGTGCTGGCCGTTGGTGCCGGGCTCGCCCCAGATGACCGGGCCGGTCTGGTAGTCGACGACTTTCCCGTCGCGGGTCACGCGCTTGCCGTTCGATTCCATGTCGCCCTGCTGGAAGTACGCCGGAAAGCGCGACAAATACTGGTCGTAGGGCAAGATGGCGTGGGTTTCGGCGCCGAAGAAGTTGTTGTACCAGACGCCCAGCAGCGCCAGCGTGACCGGCAAATTCTTGTCGAGCGGCGCGCTTCGGAAGTGCTCGTCCATCTCGTGCGCGCCTTCGAGCAGGGCACGGAAGTTATCGAAGCCGATGCCGAGAGCAATGGACAGGCCGATGGACGACCACAACGAGTAGCGCCCGCCGACCCAGTCCCAGAACACGAACATGTTGTCGGTGGCGATGCCGAACTTGGCCACTTCTTTCGCGTTGGTGGAAAGCGCGACGAAGTGCTTGGCGATATGCTTTTCGTCCTTGGCATGGCCGAGGAACCACGCCCGGGCGCTGTGCGCGTTGGCCATGGTTTCCTGTGTGGTGAAAGTCTTCGAGGCCACCAGGAAAAGCGTGGTCTCGGGATCCACGCGCTTGAGCGCCTCGGCGATGTGCGAGCCGTCGACGTTGGACACGAAGTGAAGGGCGAGGTCGGCGCGCTGGTAGGGCCGCAGCGCCTCGGTGACCATGACGGGACCAAGGTCGGAGCCGCCGATGCCGATGTTGACGATGGCTCGAATGGGCTTGCCGGTGTAGCCGGTCCACGCGCCGCTGCGCACGGATTCGCTGAACACCCGCATGTGGTCGAGCGCCGCGTGGATGTCGGGCATGACGTCCTTGCCCGCAACCTTGATCGGCCGCGACGAGAAGTTGCGCAGGGCCGTGTGCAAGACCGCCCTACCCTCGGTCAGGTTGATAGGCTCGCCCGCGAACATCTTGTCGCGCATGCCTTCGACGCCCGCCTCGCTTGCAAGCGCGCGCAGGAGATCCATGGTTTCGCTGGTGATGCGATTCTTCGAGTAGTCGAGGAGCAAGTCGCCGAGGCGCAGCGAGAAGGTCGCGAAGCGGGTCGGATCCTTGGCGAAGAGGTCGCGCATGTGGAGAGGCGCGACCGTCTTGTGGTGTTGCTCCAGCTTCTTCCAGGTGTCGGTGTCGACGATGCTCATGGGCGAATACTTAGCACACGCAAGCGTCATGGTGAGCGACGAGAAAGACATCCGCGAGAGGGAAAGATATCGAATCAGACGCTGGCATCGTGGCTCGTCCATCAGAGCGGCCTGCGCAGGTGCTTGCGCATTCGTGCGTTCGCCATGGCAATGCCGCGGACCTGGACCGTCTTGCGGGCTTCGACAACGAAGCCGCGTTTGGCGAAGAACAGTTCAGCGGTAAGGCTGACGTCGGACCAGAGCTCGACGATTTTGCGCTGCCCGGACGCAACGATGACGGTGGTCCATGAGCGCCCTTCCGATTCCGCGACCCGCGAACCGTGCCGCCACGAAGCAGTGATCAATGAGACCCTTCGGCTGGAGATCACCGGAATCGGCACCGGCCGAGATGTCCTCTACGAAACGGCGGGCTCGTCCGGACTCAGTTCCTCCGGCGCGGCGGCGGGATAGACGAAGGTGAGCTTGTCACCTTCGAGTCCGACCATCACGCTGCCGCCGTCCACCAGCGCGCCGAAGAGCAGCTCGTCGGTGAGCGGGCGTTTGACTTCCTCTTGGATAAGGCGGGCTAGCGGCCGGGCGCCGTTCATGGGGTCGTGGCCCTTCTTGGCAAGGTACTCGCGCGCCGCGGGGGCCAGGGTCAGGGTCACTTTGCGTTCGGCGAGCTGTCCGGAAAGCTCGACGATGAACTTGTCCACGATGCGCAACATCTCCGCTGCGCCGAGCGGCGCGAAGTCGACCTTGGCGTCGAGGCGGTTGCGGAACTCGGGCGAGAACATGCGCTTGAACGCCTCGTCGGAGTCGCCGAATCTTTCGCCCGAACCGAAGCCGGGCATGTGCTTCGACAGGTCGCGCGCGCCCACGTTGCTGGTCATGATTAAGACCACGTGGCGGAAGTCGGACTGGCGGCCGTTGTTGTCGGTGAGCGCGCCGTGGTCCATGACCTGCAAAAGGATGTTGAACAGATCGGGATGGGCCTTCTCGATCTCGTCGAGCAGCAACACCGCGTGCGGCGTTTTGTGAATAGCATCGGTGAGAAGGCCGCCTTGATCGAAACCCACATAGCCTGGAGGCGCACCGATGAGGCGCGAGACGGTGTGGCGCTCCATATATTCGGACATATCGTAACGGAGGAAGCTTACGCTCAAGACTTCCGCAAGCTGTTTGGCGAGCTCGGTCTTGCCCACGCCGGTCGGCCCGGCGAAAAGGAAGCACCCGATGGGTCGGCCCGGCTGACCCAGGCCGGCCCTGTTCATGCGGATGGCTTGGCTCACGCGCTCAACGGCGTTGTCCTGACCGAAGATGCGTGTCTTGAGCTCGCTTTCCAGGCTGCGCAGGCGTTCGCGGTCGTTGGCAGCCGCGCGCCGCGCGGGAATGCGCGCCATGGTCGAGACCACCGCCTCGATGTCGCGCGCCCGCACTTGCAACGGTCCTTCGGTCTTTTCCGCCGCGTCGCCCGCACGCAGCTTGAGGATGGCCCCGGCCTCGTCGATGAGATCGATGGCCTTGTCGGGCAGCTTGCGCTCGTGCAGATAGCGGTCGGCAAGCTCGGCGGCCACGCGCAGCGACTTCCCCGTGTACTTCACGCCGTGGAATTCCTCGTAGTGGCGGCGCAGCCCGTGCAGCACCTTGATGGTGTCGGCCACGTTCAACTCAGGCACCTCGATGGTCTGGAACCGGCGCGCCAGCGCGCGATCCTTTTCGATGTGGCCGCGCAGCTCTTTGTGGGTCGTGGTGCCGATGCAGCGGATGCGCCCGCCCGACAGCAGCGGCTTGAGCAGGTTCGAGGCGTCCATGCTGCCGCCTGAAACCGCGCCCGCGCCCACGATGGTGTGCAGCTCGTCTACGAAGATGACGGCGTTCTTCTGCTCTTCCACGGCGCGCAGCACGGCCTTGAAGCGCTCCTCGAAATCGCCGCGGTAGCGCGTGCCGGCCAGCAGAGAGCCCATGTCGAGCGAGTAGATGGTCGTGCCACGCAGGGCGCGCGGCGCCTCGCCCGCCTCGATGCGTGCCGCCATGCCCTCCACGATGGCGGTCTTGCCCACGCCGGGATCGCCCACGAAAAGCGGGTTGTTCTTGCGCCGGCGCGCGAGCACGTGCAGCGCCCGCTCGACCTCGGCGTGGCGACCCACCAACGGATCGATCTCGCCCTTGCGCGCGCGTTCGTTCAAGTTGACGGCGTAAGCGGCCAGGGGATCCTTGGCCGGCGCTTCTTCGCCTTGTTCGTCGGGTGCGCCGCCCGCGGAGCCCCCGTCGCTGTCCGCGGGTCCGGGCAGAAGCTTGGAAGCGCCGTGGGTGATGGTGCTGAGAATGTCGAGGCGAGAAATCCCCTCTTCCTTGAGAAAATGCACCGCATGCGAATCGCGTTCGGCGTACATCGCCACCAACACCTGCGGCCCGTGCACTTCGGACCGGCCAGCACCCAGCATGTGGTTGACCGCGTTTTGGATCACGCGCAGAAAGCCCAGCGTCGGCTGCGCGTGTGCCGGCGTGCCATCGTTGGCCTCGCCATCCGCTTCCGAATCTTCCTCGCTTGCCGTCTCGTTCTCGGGCGCAGTGGGCAAGGTCGGCACCGCGGTGGACAAGAACTTCTCCAACTTGGCGCGAACGCGCGGCAGGGTTCCACCGCATTGCTTGATGACCTCGGCCGTCTTGGTGTCGTCGAGCAGCGCCAGCAGTAGGTGCTCGAGACCCGAGAATTCGTGGCCTCGCCGGGTGGCATCCCCAAGCGCCCTGCGCACGGCCTCTTCGAGCTCTGGACTCAGCATGGTTGTCTCCGCACCGAACATTGAAGAGGCATCTCGTGCTTGCGCGCGAACGTGACGACCTGGTTCGCCTTGGTCTCGGCGATGTCGCGCGAAAACACGCCCGCCACGCCGGTCCCCTTGGTGTGGACGTGGAGCATGATTTCGTTGGCCGTGGCGGCGTCGTGGTTGAAGAACTTCATGAGCACGTACACGACAAAGACTTGCGTGGTGTAGTCATCATTGTGAAGTACGACCTCGTAGAGTCGTGGTCGTTCCAATGCAACCTTGTCGAGCGTGGCTATCTCGCGCTCTTCTCGTTGGTTCTCCTTCGGCATGGCGTCTCAGATAGACTAGCTTGGCACGAGCGCGGGAACGATCAAGCGCGGTGTCCAACTACCGCCCGTCGCCGTGCCTTCGAAGCCGCTCGGCGTATACTTTGCGGAAATGGATCTCTCATTCTTTGACAAAACCGCTTGCGCCGAGAGGCGCCGGCGCCTGGCTTCTCGCCTTGGCAGCCGCCCTGCCCTGATCGTGGCTGGTGCCCCGCGTCCGCGCGGAACCCACCGGGGACATTACCTGTTCCGCGCCACCAGCCACTTTCTCTACTTGTTCGGGTTGCACCTGCCGCGGGCGATGGGGCTGTGGAACGGGGAAAACTGGCTGCTTTTCCTGCCCGAACCGGCGCCCGACGCCGCGCTGTGGACAGGGCCCGAGCCGAAATTCGATGAGCTCGCAGAAATCGTCGGCGTTCCCGTCCTGCCGCAGTCGAAGCTCGGCCAATTGCTCGATCCGCCTGCGACCGCCACCTTGCCATCGCCCGACGTCGAGACGTGCCTGGAGCAGTCCGCTTTGCTCGGTCGAGAGATTCGGCCGGGCAACCTGGCGACGGTTGACGAGCCCCTGGCTGATGCCCTCATCGAGCTGCGCCTGGTCCACGACGAAGCTGGCATCGCGCGCCTGCGCGAGGCAACCCAGGCCACGGCGGCAGCGCACGTGGCGGGCCTGCGAGCCACCAGACCCGGCGTCGGCGAGAGCGTCGTGCGCGCGGCCATCGAGGCTGAGCTGGTCGCGCGTAACATGAGCACCTCCTACAACTCAATCGTCACCGTGCACGGCGAGGTATTGCACAACGAGGCTTACCACCACCTGCTCGCCGACGGCGACCTTCTACTCGTCGACGCGGGCGCCGAGACCGCTGGCGGCTGGGCCGGCGACGTCACGCGCACCTGGCCAGTGGGCGGACGCTACTCGCCCACGCAACGCGACCTCTACGAAATCGTGCTGCGCGCGCAAACGGCTGCCTCGGATGCCATCCGCCCGGGCGTTCGCTATTTGGATTTGCAGGGTATCGCAGCCCGCGCCATCGGCGAAGGGTTGGTCGGTCTCGGCATCTTGAAAGGCGATCCGGCTGAATTGGTCGGCGACGGCGTCGTGGCGTTATTTTTCCCCCACGGCGTCGGCCATCTCATCGGCCTCGACGTTCACGACCTCGAAGATCTGGGCGACCGCGCGACCTACGCCCCGGGGCGCACGCGCTCGACCAACCCGGGCCTCAAGGCGCTTCGTCTCGACCGCGACCTGGTGGCGGGCATGGCCGTCACCGTCGAGCCCGGCTTCTACCAAGTGGCGGCCATCCTCGACGATCCCGAGCGCAATCGCGCCGCCAAGGATTGCCTGCGCCGCGATCGCCTCGCCGCCTTCCGCGACGTGCCCGGCATCCGCATCGAAGACACGATTCTGGTAACGCGCGAGGGACACGAAAACCTCACCAGCAGCATTCCCAAGACGGTCTCCGCCGTCGAGGCGGCGATGCGCGCTACTTGACGAAGGTGAAGGCCACGAAGGTGGCAGCGGCCAAGAGCAGGAGCACGAGCACCCCGCGAATGATCCTTCCCTTGCGACCGCGCGGGGCCGGCGAGTCAGAGGTCTCAGTGGCCGTCCGGGTCGAGCTTCCCGCACGCGCCGACGGCGCGGCCAACGGCGGCACGTAGTTCCGTTCCTCGATGGGTCGGGACGTCCGCGCCGGCATCTTCGCTGCGGCGGGGAACAAGGGGCGCGAGTGGCTGTTGTCCCGCTGGCCCTGCTGGGGCACGATTGCCTGTCGGGTTGGGTGCCCGGGATCTGAATTCAAGTTGATGACGAGAGCGCTCATCTGCATCCGCTCTTGGCTCTGCGAGGCGGGCTCGTCGATGCGCAGTCCGAGGCTGGTACGCAAATCCTCGATCTCCTTGCGGCGGTCTTCGTCGCTGAAGGCAACTTCGGGAAGATGCACGATGGGCAAGTCCTCGGTGGTGGTGGCGAGCTCGTCGAGGTTGAGCGACATGCGGGCGCCCCGCGCAGGCGTACGTGCGGATGACGGCGCCGTCGCGTCGCGCTCACCGAGCTTTTCCAGCGCCACGCAAAAATCCGCCGCGCTTTGAATGCGCTGGCCAGGTTGTTTGGCCAGTAGCTGCATGATGAGCCCGTTCATGGCGGGACTGACCGCGGCGGGCGCAATCTCGATGGGCGGCACGGGAACGACCTCGACGTGGGCCTGCCAGATGTCGAGGGACGTTGGCCCGTCAATCGGAAGTTTTCCAGTCAAGGTTTCATAAAGCAGCACGCCGAGCGCGTAGAGATCGGAGCGCGCGTCGATCTTCGTGCCCCGGCATTGTTCAGGAGACATGTAATGGGGGGTGCCCACGTTGACACCCGCGGCGGTGCGCGGTCCCCCGCTACTAAGATGCGCGGGCACGCCTTCCACCAGCTTCGCCAAGCCGAAATCGACGAGCTTGATTTTGTGGCCGTCGGCCTGCGCCCCGGAAAGCAGGAGGATGTTCTCGGGCTTGAGGTCGCGGTGAACGATGCCCTTGGCGTGGACGGCAACCAGCGCGCGCCCGACTTCCAGAAAAATTGGAATCGCCTCGGCCATGGGCAGGCGCACGCGCTCGCGCAGGACGTCGCCCAGGTTGCGCCCTTCGAGAAATTCCATCACGTAATAGTGGCGCCCATCGGTGAGGCAGCCGAACGAGAAGATGTCGACCAAGCCCGGATGTTGGATGTCGTTGACGGCGCGCGCTTCGAGCACGAAGCGACGGATGGCGTTCTTGTTCTTGGCCAGCTTGGCGGCGAGCACCTTGATGGCGACCCTCTTGCCGATGATGGGATGAACCGCGCTGTACACCGTCCCCATGCCGCCTTCACCGATGCGGTCCTGAATCTGGTACTCGCCCACCAGCGTGCCCATCGACAGCTTCGTGCCAAGGGAAGTCCCCGCCGCGCCGAATTCAGGTACGGCCGGCGACGGTGAGACGGCGGGCAGGTCGACGGGTGGCGTGAACGCGGGCGCACCGCTTGCGACGGTCCTGGTGTCGGATCTACCGAGACAGTCGAAGTTGGATCCCGGACTGTGCGCTGGCTTGCCACAGTACGGGCACAGGTGAGATGCCATGTTCGGGCGCGCAGTCTATCCCGAGTAGGGCCGGTGTGCCGATGACTTTCCCGATGACTTCCCGATACGGCGGGGGTTATGCGTCGCCGCGGCCAAATACCAGCGAAGCATTGGTGCCGCCAAAGCCGAAGCTGTTGGTGAGAGCATGACGCAACTTCGCGTCGCGAGCGGTGTTGGGGACGTAGTCCAGATCGCACTCGGGATCCGGGGTGGCGTAGTTGATGGTCGGCGGGACGACCCCGCGGGCCAGTGCCAGGACGCAGAACGCCGATTCGACCCCACCTGCGGCGCCCAAGAGATGCCCAGTCATGGACTTGGTCGAGCTGATCATCAGCTTGCGCGCGTGATCGCCGAACACCTTCTTGATCGCCAGCGTCTCGGTCGCGTCGTTCATCTTGGTCGACGTGCCATGCGCGTTCAGGTAGTCGACCTCGGTTCCGTCAAGACGTGCATCCGCAAGCGCGGCGCGCATGCAGCGTTGGGCGCCCTCGCCTTCCACCGAGGGCGCAGTGATGTGGTGGGCGTCGGCGTTGGCGGCATAGCCCTCAATCTCCGCGTGAATGCGCGCGCCGCGCTTTCTTGCAAGCTCCATGTCTTCTAGGAAGAGAATGCCGGCACCTTCCGCAAGGACGAAGCCATCCCGATCGAGATCGAAAGGACGACATGCGTGCGCCGGGTCGTCGTTTCTCGTGGAGAGCGCGCGCATGGCCGCGAAGCCTCCGATGCCGAGCGGGGTAATGACGGCTTCGCTACCGCCGCAGATCATCGCGTCGACCTCTCCGCGCTGGATCATGCGGAAGGCGTCGCCGATCGCGTGCGCACCGCTGGAACAGGCCGACACTTGGCTGTAGCAAGGCCCCTTGGCACCGTATCTTATCGAGAGCTGTCCAGCGGCCAGGTTGATCACCAGCTGGGTGACGAAGAAGGGCGAGATGGCGTGGCGCGGTCCCTTCGCCTGCAGGGCAAGATGGGTGGACTCGATGCTACTTAGGCCGCCCATGCCGGACCCGACAAAGCACCCGGTGCGCTCGGCCAACTCTCCTTCAATCGCAAGTCCAGCGTCGTTCACGGCCATGGCTCCGGCTGCCATGGCGTACTGGATGAAAGGATCCGACATGGAGGACTTGGCCTCGCGTGGGGAGATCCAACGCAAGGGATCGAAGCCCTTGACCTCGCCCGCGAATCGCGTGGTGAACGGGCCGGCATCGAAACGTGTGATCGGTCCGATGCCCGACACGCCCTCCACCAGCCCCTGCCAGGTTTCTTCGGTCCCGACGCCTACGGGTGTAACCAGCCCCACGCCGGTGACAGCTACCCTGCGTGGCATGGCCACCCCTTACTTGACGCGCGCTTTGACGTAGTTGACGACGTCGCCCACGGTCTTGATCTTCTCGGCGTCCTCGTCCGGGATCTCCAAGCCAAAGGCCTCTTCGATCGCCAACACAAGCTCGACCACGGAAAGCGAGTCCGCCTTGAGATCGTCCATGAAAAGCGCATTCATGGTGACCTTTTCCGCCGGCACCTCGAACTGCTCGGCGACGATTTTTTTGACCTTTTCTTCGATGTTCTCAGCCATTCTCGAATCCTCTTCTTACAACAAGTTGATGTGAGCGTCGTGGAACAGATAGGTTACATGAAAAGACCGCCATTGACCCGGAGGACCTGGCCGGTAATGTAGCCGGCCGCGGGTCCGACCAGAAACGCAACCGCGGGCGCGACCTCGGCGGGCGTGCCGACGCGGCCAAGCGGGATGGCTTTGATGAGCTCCTCCCGGCGCGCGGCGGAAAGATCGGCGGCGGTCATGTCGGTTTCGATGAATCCGGGCGAGACCGCGTTCACGGTGAGACCGCGCGACGCGTACTCGCGCGCCCAGGTCTTGGTGAGCCCGATGATGCCGGCCTTGGCCGCGGCGTAGGGTGCTTGGCCGGCGGAGCCGATTTCACCGACGATCGACGTGATATTGACGATGCGACCACCGCCAGGCGCGCGCATGAGCGATCGCAACGCCGCACGCGTGCAGTTGAATGTTCCGCCCAGGTTGACGTCGATGGCGCGGCGAAAATCCGCGTCCTTCGCGCCCAAGGTTAGGGTGTTGACGGCCACGCCAGCATTGTTCACCAGGATGTGAATGGCGCCGCAGCTGGCAACGATCTCCTTCACCCGCGCGTCGACGGCCGAGGCATCGGACACATCGAAGGCAATGGCGGTGGCCTCGCCTCCCGCCTGCGTGACGGCGGCTACCGTTTCCGCGGCGGCACTTTCGTTGCTTTGGAAATTAACGATGACCCTGGCCCCCAGCCCGCCGAGCGCGACGGCCACGGCCCGGCCGATGCCCCGCGATGCCCCGGTCACCACCGCGACGCGGCCGACAAGGTCGCGCACGACCTACTTCTCCTCTGGGTTGGCGGAAGTGGCGCCGGCCCACAAGAATGCGTGTGTCGCCATGGAACGCTCGATTTCGCTGCGCAGATCGATCTTGGCGTATTCGCCCGCGGTGAGCACGGCGTTCTTGATCGCGCGCGCGTCGGAACCGCCGTGGCAAACGATGACCACGCCGTCGATGCCAATCAGCGGCGCTCCGCCGGTCTCGGCGTAGTCCGAGCGATGCTTGAATCGACGCAAAGCCGGCCGCATCAGCCACGCGCCGAGCTTTTCCAGGATGCTTCCGCGCATCACCTCCTCTTTGACTGCTTCGCTGATCCACTCGACGACGCCCTCGCACCCCTTGAGCAGGACGTTGCCGGTGAAGCCGTCGGTGACCACGACGTCTGCGGTCCCCTTGAAAATGTCACGGCCCTCGACGTAGCCCAAGAACTCGAATTCGGCGCTAGCGTCGCCGGCGTGAGCTCGGCTGAGCAGCTTGAAGGCGTCGCGCGTGAGCGCCGTTCCCTTCTGCTCCTCGGTTCCGTTCGACAGGATCCCCACTCGCGGGCGGGCCTTCTTGTGTTGCAAGCGCGCGTAGGTCGAGCCGAGCACGGCGAACTGAGCCAGCACGGACGGGCGCAAATCGACATTAGCGCCCATGTCGAGCAAGGCACACTGGCCAGTCTTCGTCGGGAAGGTGGTCGCGATGGCGGGGCGTTCGACGGCGCCGATGCGACCCAGAACGATGAGCGCGCCGGCCATGAGCGCGCCGGAATTCCCGGCCGAGACCACGGCGTCCACCTCGCCTGCCTTGGCCAGATCGAAGCAAACGCGCAGCGAGGATGCCTTCTTGTGGCGAAACGCGATGGCCGGCGCTTCATCCATCCCCACGGTATCGGGCGCGTGTCGAATCTGGATCCGTTCGAGCGGGGCGCCCGGACCGGACTCGCCAAGAACCTGGCGAAGACGCGGCTCTTCCCCGACCAATACCACGTCGAGGCCGCTCGCCGCGACGGCGGCAAGGACACCATCAACCTCGACGCGAGGTGCTCCATCGGAGCCCATCGCGTCGACTGCGATCCGGATCTTGCTCAGGCGCTCTCCTCTTCGCTCTTCTCCACCACCATGCGATCCTTGTAGTAGCCGCAGGCTGTGCACAGTCGATGCGAGACGCGCGGTTCGCCGCAACGTGGACAGGGCACGAAGTGCGGGATCGGCTGCTTCATGACTTGAGCTCGGCGAATCGCCGAGCGGGACTTGGATTGCTTTCTCTTGGGAACTGCCATTTTCGCCTCTTTGGTGTTTCGAGAACGAGCCCTACCACCGGCGGAGCCACGGTCTCAAGTACGGTGGTGGTTGTTACTACTGAAGCTTCACTTTTACCAGCGCGCCGAGCTTGGATGTTTCAAGCGGCTGCTTTTCACACCCGCAGGGTGTCAGGTTCCGATTGACGCCGCAAGTGGGACAAATCCCGGCACAGTCGGGACGACACACCGGAGTCATGGGGATGGCCAGCAAGATCTCGTCCCGGATAGGCAGTCCGACGTCGATGACGCCGTGCTGAAAGTTGACGACGTCATCGGGTGTATCGTCCTCATCGCCAACTTCCGGCTCGTCGCCTTCGATGAACGTGGCCGCGATGGGGGCCTCAATCGGCACGGCAGCGGTCTCAAGACAGCGCGCACAGGGCACCGTTAGGCCACCGCGCAGGGTTCCGCGCAAAAGATAGCCTTCTCCAACCGGCTCCAGGCGTCCGTCGAGCACGACACCAGCCTCGGACAGACAAAGGGACGCGTCTGGGCACTCCGCCGCCAGCCACGCCTCACTGACTGCCACGCGAACGTCGATCCCATCCTCGCCGATGTCTTTGATTTTGTACCGCATGGCAACACCCGCCCTCCGACCGGGAGCCGGGAGCCAGTAACTATAGGAATCACCGGCTCCGCGTCAAGCTCCGCTGAAGGGATATGGCCAATCTTTGCGAAGGTTCGTTGATTACTTACCAGCCGAGGATGCAGCGCTGCCAAAGCCAAACAGGAGTAGCGATTTCAGATCCTCGTCGTTAAAGACCAGCTGGGCGCCCAGGAACCAGTCAAAAGAGCCGCCGGCCAGCCCTTGAGTCTTTTGCCGGTTTAGAACGTCATCCACGCCCCCGAGGAGATAGACAAGGTGCTTGTAGACGGCCAGGTAGGCGCGGCCGGCGAGGCGGGGATACTGGTTGAAGCGCATGTCGAAGAGATCCGTACTAAGGACCAGGCGATCGTCGAAGAAATAGGCATCGGCGCCGACTCCACCTGTCGATTCCTTGATTCCAAATCGACCGGCCACGGGACCGATGCGTTTGCCGAATTGAAATGTGAATCGGAGCTGTTCTGTGGTCGTGATGGTCTCCGTCGAGGAGCTGCCGGTCAGCGAGCTCTGACTGACGACCGACTGCCGAGTGCTATTCCCACGTGGATCGTCGACGAGCTCAATCAGAAAGAACTTATCCGGACGCGGCATCAGCGTAACAGCGAAGTAGTTCTTGAACGTGCCGGCGAGGTAGTTGTATTCGCTGCGAAGCCCGACGATGGTCTGCAGACGGGAAACCCCGTGCAACAAGGTATTCGCATCGTCGGTGATGCTGTCGAGGTTTTTGGCCACGGTGTCGTCGGCGATGAGATGTCCGACCGTGCCTTCGCCGTCGGCGATCTTGCCGGTGATTTTCTCGACGTGGTTGAGCGATTTGTCCAGACTGTCGACGCTGCGCTGCAGTTTCTGCAAGGACGAGCGCAGGTCTTCGCCGGCGCCCGAAACCTGTCCCTGCGTGGTACCGACCAAGCCCTTGAGGCCTTCCGTGATTTCGCGAACATTGTGCAGGGCAATCTTCACGTCGTCCGCCTCGGAGTTGGTGACACCCTCGACCGTGGCCGCGATTTCATCCATGCGCCCGAGCAAACGTTCGACGATGACGGAGTTCCTTTCGATCATCTCGTTGGTGTTGTTCGCGATGTCCTTGATCGGCCCCGACGTCAGCCCCTTGAGGTCTTCGAGGATCGCCTTGAGCACCGGCAGCGTGGTGCCCACCGCGTCCATGATCTCGCCCATCTCCACCGGCTCGGTTACCTTCTTGATCTGGTCGCCCTCTTGCAGACGCGGCACCTCGACCTTTTGCCCGTCCTTGATGGCGTACGGCGTACCCGGATCGATGTCGAGGTAGTACTCGCCGAGCAGCGAGGCGGACTTTTTGCCGAGCGATGCGTTCGCGTACAGGCGAATCTCCGGGTCGATTCGCAAAAACACCTTCGCCTTGCCGGATTCTTGATCGAGCACGCGCTCCTCGACCTGTCCCACGCGCAAGCCGGCGGACAGCACACGGGTCTTTTCGTAAAGACCGATGGCATTGCCGAACAAGCCGTAGACGCGATAGCCCTTGCCACCCGCCATTCGCTCCGAGGTGTATTGGAAAAGCAGGTAGGTCGTCACCAGCACCACCAGCGCCAGTGCCCCAACGGTGAGGGCGGCAAAACTACGCCTCATGCCGGCGCGCTCCCCGCTTGGCCAAATTGAATCGTGCCCGAGGCCTCCGCGAATTCCTTCAACACGGGATGGGGTTTGGCCATGATTTCCGCGCGCGTTCCATTGGCGACGATGATCCCATCGTAGAGCATGGCGATGCGATCTGCGATGCGAAACGTCGACGCCATGTCGTGGGAAATCACGACAGAGGTCACGCCGAATTCATCCGCGGTGCGCCTGATCATTTGGTCGACATTCTTGGTGGCAATGGGGTCAAGCCCGGTGGTGGGCTCATCGTAGAGCAGAATCTCTGGCCGGTCGATGAGTGCGCGTGCGAGTCCCACGCGCTTTCGCATACCACCAGAAAGCTCGGCGGGGAACTTCTGTTCGATGCCCGCCGTCTTGGCCAGGTCCAGGCGCACGAGCAGGGCGCGCACGCGGTCCAGGACTTCCTGCTTGGGCAGCCGATAACGCTCGAGCAGCGGAAAGGCGATGTTCTCCACGACGTTTTGCGAATCGAAGAGCGCGGCGTACTGAAAAACCATGCCGAATTTGCGCTGAATTTTGGCGATGGCCACGTCGCCCAAACCGACGATGTCTTCGCCGTCCACGTAGATATGGCCGCTGTCAGGCGCCAGCAGTCCCATGAGGTGTTTCATGAGCACCGACTTGCCCTGCCCCGAGCCGCCGATGATGATGTTGATCTTGCCGCGCTCGATGTCCAAATTCACGCCGTTAAGCACGTGCTGCGTCCCAAAGGACTTGTGCAGATCCCGGATTTGAATCTGCCAGCGTTCGTCCCGCTTTGTCTCACGCTTTGGAATCTCTTCTGCCATCTAGGAGCCGTAGGGAAAAAGGACATTCATGATTTGGATTAGGAAGTAGTCCAGAACCAGGACGGTTACCGAGGTCGAGACCACCGCCCGCGTGGTCGCCAGCCCGACCTCCTTGGCGCCGCCGCGCACGCCGAGGCCCTGATAGCAGGCGCACGTCGCCATGGTCAGGCCGAAGAAGAAGGCCTTGATCAGGCCCTCGATGTAGTCGATTGGATCGACCCCCTGACGAAACAGCGCCAGCACCTGGCCGAGATCGATTTGGTAGGAAATGATGGCCACCACATAGACCCCGATCAGGCCGACGACGTTGAACACCATGCACATGACCGGCAACATCAGGGCCGAGGCGACCAACCGCGGCGTTACCAGGTACTGCACGGGATTCACGGCGAACGTCGTGAGCGCATCAACCTGTTCCGTGATGCGCATGGAAGCAAGCTCGGTCGCCATGCCCGAGCCGGCGCGAGCGGTGATCATGAGCGCGGTGAACACCGGGGCCAACTCGCGCGCCAGAGAAATGCCGACGCCAAAACCCACATAGCGCTGCTGCTCGAAAAGCGAAAGGGCAAGAATCGCCTGCAGGGACGTGACCGCCCCGGTGAAGAACCCGACCAGCATGATGATCGGCAGCGAGCCCACGCCGACGAACTCCATCTGCTCCAGAAACAGCCGCAGGCGGAAGGGTCGGCGGAACAGCCACGCGAGGGCGCGACCGAGCAGAATGATGTGCGCGCCAAACACCGTGATAGCGTTTGGGACAGGCGAAAATACGCGGCCCACCACCGCCAGAGGATGGAATTTGCTCGGCGGCGCGGGTGGCGGAACGACCGTTTCCGCCGAGGGCGTCGCGGATGACTTCGTCATCGCGAAGTCACCACCGCTGTTCGGAAGAGAGTTTCAAGATCCGCTCGTGCTACCACGTCCGACGGCATGCAGCCACAGAGCGCGCTTCCGCAGCAGGCTCCCAGCGCTATGATCGGTTTGGTTACGCCCAAGGAGGTTCTTAGGTCGGTCCCGCGAACGGAGAGAGCGCGCGCCTTGTGACAAGTTGGAGCCGGTTCGGCTGTGTCGGCCCGGCTAGGGAACCATTGAATGGGCTGTCGCTTCAAAGCTCGGCGGATTCTCACACC
>Ga0182027_10007430_pt1 | contig 16132 bp, 16 predicted proteins | sample 712E1DmetaG_FD_121300 | JGI IMG/M metagenome (GOLD analysis project Ga0182027, IMG submission 121300) | Permafrost microbial communities from Stordalen Mire, Sweden - 712E1D metaG (Illumina Assembly) | ecosystem: Environmental > Terrestrial > Soil > Wetlands > Permafrost | place: Sweden...
AATTTATCATCTAATACGCCAACCAAAAGAGAAACGAGGGAAGCGATTAGCATAGCAATAATTACCTTAGTCATTGGTAGAAAAATAAGACTTGCAACAAGTACTCCTATAAAAAGGGGAATCCCCCCGCCTCTTGGAATTGGTTTTTTATGAATAATTGCCGGATGAATATGTTTTTTAGGGTCGTCTACGATGTTAAATTTTTTAAGAAAAATAAGGCAAATAGGAGTTGCGACAACTGTTGCAAGAAATGAAACGAGTAATGGAAGGATCATTAAAAGATCAAGATTTTGCATTAAATTATTTTAAGAATTGTCCTAACGATAAATAATAAATTCATCATTGCTAAGATAAGTGTTACTGCCGCAACAATTCTCGCAATGAGCGGATTTTTTGAATAAACAACGGATGTGAATAAAACATTGAAAATAAAAATAATAGTGAAAATAACAACAGGGATAAAAATGCTGTTTATAGGGACGAGCCTACTGTTTCCCCAAGGAAGTTGATTAAAAATGGGGATGATTGGAGGAAGACTTGAATAATTAAATATAATATATAAAATAGTTACGAGTGTTAACAAAAGACTGATAATAAAACCTCGGAAAGCTAATTTGTCCGCTTTAATATTATTGATTAATTTTTTCATAAATAATTACATTCTCAATGTTTATTTTTTGATCATAGTCCGAAAGGGAAAATGGATATGTTCCAGCATTTGGCATTATAACAATAAATTTAGGTTTTGTAAGTTTTAATCCTTTTTGGGCATTACTATAGCCATCTTTATAGCTTGTGATGTGATAAGCAGCGGCATATTTTCCTGGCGGAAGCTTACCGGTTAGATAATAAACCTGAGAATTATTTCCCCAAATAAAAATATTATCTTTTGAACTAGAATTTAAATTTATGTAATTTGCGATTTCATAATCTCTTGGAGTGCTGCCATCGAAAAATTTTTGATAAGATACGACATTTGTTCCGTCAAACGCAAAGGAAATAAAATGCTGGTAATAAAAAACAGTTTTTATATAAAAAGTAAAACTTAATAGGATAGTAATAAAAGAGGCGATTGCCAATATCCCCGAAAGTTTTGAAAAGTTCTTGTTAACCAAGAATAATCCGATCATTAAACAAAATGACGGAAGCAAAACGAGCACGTAGTGCGTATATGGTCTTTGAGAAAAGAAAGCATTAAAAAGAGAAAAGGCGAGCCACAAAGCAACGAAAGTAAAAGAATTTCCTAGATGTTTTCTTTTATAAAAAACAAATAACGAAAATAGACCTAGAAGAGTCAATTTAAGAATTAAAAATCCTTGAGGAATAATTAATTTATTACCATAGCCAACGTAACCGATATTGCTAAATAAAGTCGCTGTTAAAAAGCTCGGTAGCGCATGTTTTAATAGAAAGAAAATAATCGTTACAGTAATTGGAATTAGGAATCCAATTACAACCGGAAGAAGATTTTTAATCTCTATAATAAGATTTTTTAATTTAAAAATATCTAATATTTTTTTTGAATAATTAATAAAGAAAAGAAATGCAATAAAAGCAGCGACATCAAATACGGCTACGATTTTAAAAAGAAAAGAAAGACCAAGGATAAAACCAGCAACAGATAACATTATGTATTTTGTATTTATTTTTTTAGTATCAATAGATCTGAATATTAAATAACCGGCAATTATGCTTAGTGGCAGCATGAAGTTTTCTGCATTGGCAATGTTTCCCTCGATTAAAGGAAGTCCAAAAAGAATAGCAAAAATAGAGGTACAAACATAAGCGATCTTTGGATTATTTAGTATTTTTTTGGAAAGATAAAAAAATCCCCAAACGCTTATTAGCCCAAAGACCAGAGATATAAATCTGGTTAAGAACTGATCGGAAGAAACTAAGCTGTAGAGAATATAGAGAAGCGGTGGTTTATTGTCAAAGATATCTCTATATAAAAGTCTACCTGCTCGAATGCCAATTCCCAATACTTGATATATGCCTTCGTCTCCATACCAATCAGGTTCAAAAAGAGAAGGTAGTCTTAATAAAAAGAAGATGAAAGAAATGGTTATTAGAAACCAAGAGTCAAAACTTTTTTCAAGTTTTGCTAATATTTTCATAAAATATTTCCTTTAAAGTTTTTCCGTAACTTTGTATTCAAGTCTTTTACCAAGCATAAGTTGAGTATGTGAGATTAAAGCCGGAAGTGCAGAAAGGAAAAAGCCAACTACCGGAAGAAGCAAAAATTCCAAAGGAAATAAAAGCTGCCTTTTTTTAGAAGGAGCACCATGTTTTGGTCTTTGTCTAAAATCAATAATAAGCATCATAAACGTTGCCAAAAGACAAATAGTTAGAATGATTCCTGCAAGTCGCGGGAGATTATAACCGAGCGTTGTTCTCGAGAAAACAGGATTGACAAATGGCATAATATTAGCTGCTATTGTTATTATAAACCAATTTACCGGCCAGAGGAAATGATCGATTAAAACATTGAAAACCATCATAGTTTTTCTGGCAATTGGAACGTTTGGTACAGTAAGAAGCCATTTCACAAACAACGCATCGTCAGAGGCGCCCCAACTCCAGCGTCTTTCTTGTTGATATTTATTTTTTAAAGATTTCATATATGAAGAAGAAAGTGGAGCATCCATCGATGTTTTCAAAAATATTGGCTCCATGAATGCTTGTCCTTCTTTTGCAAAAAAAGCTTTAAAGAAAATTCTGTAATCTTCTGGAATTACATCTGTATCCCAATAGCCAATTTCATGCATTAGCCTAAATGAAAGAGAATAGGTTGAGTTTGAGACAAGTCTGTCTTTTTGTACCAAAAGTGCAGTTCGCCAAAGACTGCCAAAAAAAGCAATAATTCTGATTGGGGCTGGAACGCTCCAGAAATTATTGTAATTAACATTTGCGGATTGCCAAAATTTCTTGAATCTTTCCGGATCAGTTAAGAATTTATAAGAAAGATAAGAAAAATATTGTTTATCAAAAATAGAATCGGCATCAACGGATGAAATCGTTGCGTAATCAATGTCAATTACGCCTGTAGCGACTAATTTTTCGTACGTAGCTTTTCCGGCAAATGCTTCATTGGAAGATTTCCCTTTTACTTCACCTTCAATATCCGGATGGTAAGTTGCGAATATTCCGCCAAATTTGCTGCCAAATTCCTCAATTAATTTTTTGGCACGTTCCCGGGCCTCAACTTCCCTATCTTCCATAGCTAGAACTACATAAATTCTTTTTGCCGGAAACGTTTGATTAGCAATGCTCTCAACAGTTTCTCTAAGTTTCGCAAGCGTTTCCTTGTAATTTGGAATGATTGCGATATGTGTAACTTTTTCGAAATTCTCAAGAGTTTTTGTCTTTTTTAGCCAATCCATTTTTTCTGCTTCCTTAATTTTCCTGGAGGCAATAAACGCAGTTATCGCAAGCGAAAATGATTTATAAAACCAGTAAACGTCGAAGAATAAAATAAAATAGGCAACTGCTGCAGGGATAAGAAATGATCCCCAAACAGGGAATAATATTAAAAACCAAGATACGAATCCTGGCATTATCTCAAGTGATCGTCTTGTTTTTATGGGATAGCGGGTAAAAATTTTATTAAAGAAATTTGTCATATTTTAAAAATTTTGCGGGCATTGTCGGATGTTGCCTTTTCCACTTCGTCAAATGGAGTATTTTTTATTTTTGCTATGGAATTACCCACAATTATAACATAATAAGGCTCATTTCTGCCAACGGTAGGGTATAGGTGTTAAATAAGGCGAATCAGTTTCGGTAACTAGCCTATCAAGCGGAGCATATTTAACAAGATCTGATAAAGCGGTATCTTCTCCTGGAGCCAATCCTTCGTATGTTATATTACCGTCAAAGCCGATATAAAAACCCATGTTTAAGACTTTTTTTAGATAAGGTAAATTACCTGCAAAACAATGAAACATACCCGGGATTTCCAAAAGTTGATTTTTATACTGAGAAATTATTTCAATAATATCTTTTCCTGCATGCCGGCCATGAATTTGCAGGGGAATTTTATTTTCAATCGAAATTTCAATTTGTTTTTCAAAAATTTTACGCTGTAATTTAGGATCAGTTACACCATTTGATTTATAGCTATAATAATCCATTCCTACTTCGCCAATGCCGACAACTTTTGACATTTTTGCTAATTGCTCAATTTCTGTGTCCCAACCATTTTCAACTTTATCCGCATGATGAGGATGAATACCGATAATAGCGTAAATCTCTTTGTATTTTTGCGCAAGCTCAACCGCTTTTTTGCTGCTTTCAATCGAAGTTCCAGTAACAATCATTAATTCCAATCCCTTTTTAAGCGCCCGTTTTATGACTTCGTCATAGTCATTCTCAAAAGCTTTAAAGTTTAAATGACAATGTACATCGATCATAAGGATATTATAGGAGTTTAATAGCGGATTTTATAGAGGAAAGCGTTATTAATGTTAGTGACTTTTATAATTTTTCCGGCTTTTTCCATATTCTTTACCGCACTTTGAAAATTTTCGTTTGATTCTAAAATTTGCGTTAGCCACTGATTGGAATGAAGATCAAGCACCATGTATTGTGGTTTGCCTGCGAATTCAAGCCACCAGCAATTATTACAAGTTCTATTTTTTGTCATGATCTTGGGATAAACAATATAAATTTCTTTTCTGTGAGATAAATGCGGAATAAGATCTTGTGCGGTGGCAATACTTGCATTTTGAGAAATTTGTTTAAAAAGATTCTCATTATCCTTCATCCAAGATTCTTCTTTCCAATAAACTGATTTCGTAAGTTTGTTTAAAGGAAAATGAAAAATAAATTGTTGCGACAGGGCACTTAAAAGCAATAGCAAAACAATCAAATTTAGATTAAGAAATTTTTTATTCATTTTTTTTATAAAGCCTAATGTTTCTAGAGTTCCTAAGGATAAAAATATTACGAGAATTGCTCGGTGATGCATGAACGGACTCCACATTCTAGAAAAATCATGACCGGTAACAAAAAATTGAGCAAGATTGGAGGTAATTGCAGCCATTGCTCCCAATGAGAAAATTGGTAAAAAAGAAAACCATCCCAAAGAATAACTCCATGTTTGTATTTTTTGCGGATCGTCAAATAGCTGTTTTATTATCTGAAAAGGACTTAAGGAAATATGGGGTGCGTATTCATATCCGACCGGAGAAAAAACTCCAACAATTTTTATTTCAATTAAGCTTACGAGAATACCTAAAATAATAAATAAAATTGAAAGCTTGCGATAGTCTTTTTTCAAAAAATATATAAAACCTATTCCCGCAAGAGCAAACCCCATATCCTCTTGGGTTAGAAGAACTAGAATGAGAGTAATAAAAAGTAGCTTTTTCCTTTTTGATTCTAAAAAATAGACAAGCCAGGCAAAAAGACCCACACCTAGTATAATGGGATGAAAATCAAAAGATATAGCAAATTGAATGCCATAAAACAAACTATATATAAAAGCAATTGAAAAACAAATAAAAGGAGAAAATTTTCTTGCCTTTGCAACTAAATATATAGCTAGGGCGGAGAAGCATATCCACACAGATTGAAAAATCAACAAAATCTTGACGTTATCCCATATCCAATATAATGGAGCAAGAAGAGGAAGAGTAAGCGTAAAATGATCGCCTAGAATAAATCTTTCTTTAATCGTGTTGTAGGGGAAGAGAAAGTGTGCATATTGCCAAATTGCTTGATCATAGATTCCAAGGTCAAATCCTCCTGATTGAAAATGAACGTGTCTTAAAATGGAGAGTAATGAATAGAGAACGGAAAGAATAATAAGCCACAGAAAAAGAAGTCTAGTGAAGAAAGTTTCGCTAGCAAATAAATTCTTTAATAATTTCACCTATTAATTATATACAGGTCATTGAAAAGAATTGCAAATCGTGGAACAATTAGGCTTAGATGATAAAAAGAATAAAGAAGTTTTTTGGGATGTTGGGACCAGGAGTTATAACCGGTGCGGCAGATGATGATCCATCAGGCATTGCCACATACTCTCAAACAGGAGCGCAGTTTGGCTACGGGCAGCTTTGGACAGCTGTATTTATGTTTCCTTTCCAGGCAGCAGTTCAGGAGGCATGTGCCAGAATTGGCGCTGTAACCGGAAGGGGAATTGCCTCAGTTGTTAGCACTCATTACAGTAAAAAAGTTCTTTATGCAGTAGTTCTATTAGTAGTTGTTGCGAATACGATTAACATTGGGGCGGACATTGGTGCGATGGCGTCTGCAGCACATTTGATTATTCCTGTAAACTTTGCCTTACTTACTCTTATTTTTACTGTTTCCATACTTCTTTTGGAAATATTTACATCATATAAAGTATATTCAAAAATTCTTAAATGGTTATGCATATCTTTGTTCGCATATCCTGTTACTGTATTTATAGTTTCGCAACCCTGGTTAACCCTGTTAAAGGCCACTCTTATTCCACATATAGAATTTAATTTTCAATTTTTATTTATTATTACCGGAGTTTTAGGAACTACAATTTCGCCTTACATGTTTTTTTGGCAAGCTTCAGAGGAAACCGAGGAAGAGCGGGCGGAGCATCTTCTAAAAGGAAATGGCGTGCCTAATATCGGTAGAAAATTTATTCGAAATTTACGTATCGATAATTTTGTCGGGATGCTCTTTTCAGAAATCGGGACATGGTCGATAATTGTGGTAACAGCAACAGTTCTTAATGCACATGGAATTGTAAATATTAAAACAGCAGCGGATGCTGCCAAGGCACTCGAGCCATTAGTTAGCACTTTTCCAAATGCAGGATATATCGCTAAGGTAATTTTTGCGGTTGGAGTTTTAGGACTTGGATTTTTATCAATTCCTATTTTGGCCGGATCTGCCGCATATGCGTTTACCGAAGCGTTTAATTTAAGAGAGGGATTAAATCAAAAGCTAAAAAAGGCGCATGGATTTTATGGAGTTATTACTATTGCAACTCTTATCGGCTTAATGATTAATTTTATCGGTATTGATCCAATTCAAGCTTTGGTTTTTGCTGCGGTAATAAATGGAGTAGTGGCAGTTCCTTTAATTTTGGTAATTGGCTTAATTGCTAAGAACAAAAACATAATGGGGGAATACAAGAGTGGGAAGATCTCGAATATTTTAGTCTGGTCAACCTTTATAGGTATGGGAGCAGCCGCAATCGGAATGTTCTTGACGTTTGGTAAATAACAACAATAAGTTAGTTTTGGAATATTAATTTTGACTTTAGAGAATTACCGTGTAAACTAGAATAGTATGATTATTTACGGAGTCGATATGGATAACCCCGTTACCGCTTTGGAGGCAAGAGATGCGATAATGCGCTGTTTTATTGAGGCTCACTTTGAAGATGCGCAGAAACAAGGAGCTACTGATCCTCTTATTGCTGAAAAATTATGTAGAGATAAGGTTCATGAGGCCTTTCAGAAAACAGGAGGAGATTTTGAAAATCCGACAAAGGGAGCTTTAATGAATGCTGTCGGTTTCTTGGCGGAATTTTCAAAAACTTTTAGGGACCCGAGTATAATTGAGAGACATAAAGCGCAGATAATGCAACTTCTTTGCGTAATCCCCGGTGAGCCATTTATTAATCCCGGAATGTAGTATTAGGTTTTTTATTTATTCCAAATATTCCAAAAAGCATCATTAGAGTTCCAAGAATTGAGAGTAAGTAAAATTGTCCATGTAGTTGCTGAGAACCAAGTAATAGAAATCCAATAATAATAAATAAGAATCGAATAGTTGTTGTTAATTTATTATTAATCTTAGTAGATTTAGTAGCCATTGCCTTGCAGGGCTTTTGCGCAAGCGGCTTTTGCAGTAGGGTCGGTTATTTGATCGCAAACAGAACTGCCAGTTTGAGTACTTGGGGCAACGGTTTTTCCTGCAGCTTGAGCCGGGATTTGTTGCAGAAGTTGAGACATATCCCTAAAGTTCATATTGGTTGGGAGCGTGAATTTTGAATTATCCGGTATCCAAGTGCTGCAGTTAAGACCAACTTCTTGATTAATATCCACACTTTGATTCGCGTTCGCGCCTGCTTTTTGCGCAGCATTCTTAGCATCTGCGAGATTCATTTTTATTCCCATTGGTAATCCGGATGACCAAACATACATAAATGTTCCATCTGAAATCATGTGTCCCGTGGTTTCTTTTCCGTCTGTGCCTTTCATTGTAAAATCTCCGGCAAATTTTTTATCGGAGACATAAACAGATCCTGTCCCTTTATTGTCAGGATATGTAATTTGGCAATTGACAGTTTTTCCACCGGAAAGAAGACCAACGATAGTCCCTTTTAAAGAGTTGGTTGCTTGTTGCGGCTTAGCTACTTGAGTATTTTTTGCAGTTTGATTAGTAGTAACTGGTGCTTTTGAAGATTTTAAGAAGAACATTCCACCTATGGCTAGAAGTACCACTATTACAATTGCGACTACTGCGATAATTGGTCCTGATTTTTTCATTAAGCCGAGTATATGACGATTTTTTTGACTAGTCAAGAGGTATTTTAAGCTGGTTATCAGTTAGATTATTAATCATAAAATAATAGTATAATTTAGATATGTCTTCTAAAAATATTAAGCAAATTGCTGCATGGTTAATTTCCAAAACACCTTATTTTATTTGTATTTTATTTTTCATTGGGTTTAGTATTCTCGCAGTTGTTAGACATAACGATTATGGATCATTCGGTTATGATCTAGGGATAAATGATCAAACAGTTTGGCGGTATAGTACCTTTCAAATCCCCGTTACTACAATTGATCCTTTACCGACAAAAACAAAATTGGCAACACATGTGGAGTTAGTTTACGCAATAATCTCGCCTTTTTATTGGATTTGGAGTAATCCGATAATGCTTATCTTGGTAAGAAACGCCTGGTTTTGTTTTTCCGGCGTGGCTGTTTACTTTCTTTCTAGGAAAAAGGGGCTTAGCGTATTCGTTGGCTCTTCGATTGTCTTTGCTTATCTTGGATTTTATGGAGTGCAAAGCGCAATTTGGTTTGATGTGCACAGCGCCAGCTTTGCCGCGGCATTTTTAATGTGGTTTATTTATTTCTTGGAGATTAAAAAGAAAATTCCTTCAATAATTTTCTTCTTCTTAGCGATTACAGCCAAAGAAAATATTGCTCTTCTTACTTTTCTTACTTCTTTTGTGTTTTTCGTCAAACAAAGAACAAAGCTTTTAGCCTTTTTTATGGCAGCATCTATTGCATATTTACTTTTTATTTTCTTTATTTTCTTTCCGCAGATTATGCATGTTAAATATCTTTATGCGGCACAAAATGGAACAATAAATAGCCTTAACCCTTTGGATCTTTTTAAATCTTCGGAGAATTTACAGGTTTATTTATATTCGCTTCTATCTTTCGGATTCTTACCGCTCTTGTCACCATTAAGCTTATTGCCGGCCTTGGGCGATCTGGCAACCTATTTTATGTTTGGCAGCAATCTTCCTGCCGCACAAGGACTTTTTGGACATTACAGAATTACGCTCACGCCATTTCTAATTTGGTCGGTGATATTAGGGATTGGAAGATTTAAAAAACTTAATAAATGGTACATCGGTTTATATCTAATTATTTCCACAATGCTTGTGCAGTATGTTCTGCATTTGCCTTTAAGCTATTTAACTAAGCAATGGCTTTGGACGCAGCCGCAAGCTGTTAAAAGCATAAATTTAGTTATAAATAATGATTTGCCCAAAAACGCTTCTGTAGTTTCACAAAATAATATTACTCCGCATATTGCGCATAGGGATAAGATCTATACGCTTTATCCGGAACAAGATTCATTTACTAAAAATTCTCCTTGTGGGCAGAAAACATGCGATTGGTTTAGATGGTTTGGAAATCCGCAGTTTTTAATTGTTGATATTTCTCACGATTGGGACGCAAGACATTTTCTAATAGATTGGAGTCCGTATGTAAAGGGTTTGGAAAATTTGGAAAAAGCAGGAGTAATTAAAAAATATAAACAAGTCGGAACGACGATCCTTTATAAAACCACAATGAATCCTAGAGATTATCTAAAATGATTATTTTTCCCAAGAGAATTCGGGGCGGCCAAAATGGCCATAAGCGGAAGTTTTAAGATAGATTGGTTTTTGTAAATCTAAAGTATCAATTATTCCTTGTACGGATGTGTCTAAAATTTCGTTCATAAATTTTCTAATAAATTCTATTGGTGCTTTTTCTGTTCCAAAAGTCTCAACTTCCAACATAACCGGTTTTTTTGCACCAATAAAGTAGGCAAGTCTAACTTCGGCTTTATCTGCTAATTTTTCCTTAACTACGTGCCTGGCAAGGTATCGAGCTGCATAGGCTCCGCTTCGATCCACCTTGGTTGGATCCTTACCTGAGAAGGCTCCACCGCCGACTCTGGCATAACCACCATAAGTATCAACAATAATTTTTCTACCCGTTAAGCCGGAATCGGTTGCAGGTCCCGGCATATGCCAAAGTCCTGTTCCGTTTACGATAAAATCTTTTTCTGCGACTTTAAAACCATATTCATCCAACACTTTTTTAACAACTTCTTTATATAGTGCTTCTTTAACTTCCGGTAGTTTCTTTTTTTCATCGTGTGGAACTGCGATTACAGTTTGTAAAACTTTGTAGGGAGTGCCGTTTCTATATTCAATAGTAACTTGGGTTTTTCCGTCGGGGCGAAGAAATGGAAGAGTTGTTTTTTTTACCTCATCAAGTCTTTGAGCAAGTCTATGAGCGAGAGTTATTGGAAGAGGCATTAAAGTTTTTGTTTCGCGACAGGCAAAACCAAACATCATTCCTTGATCTCCGGCTCCTTTTACTTTTACGCCTTTTGCAATTCCAGGTGATTGTTCATGAATATCCAATGTGATGGGTGATTGGTCAGTAAAATCGAACAGGGGATTTGTGTAGCCTAAATCTCTAATTCTTTTGCGGGCTACTTTTTCATAATCAACTTTTGCAGTTGTTGTTACTTCTCCAACAATAAAGATTTTATTGAAAGCAACCATACTCTCAACCGCAACGCGTCCGGTTGGATCCTGACGTAAAATTTCATCTAAAATTGCGTCGCTTATCGAGTCACAGATTTTGTCTGGATGTCCAGCGCAAACTGATTCTGATGTAAAAATAAAATCGTTCATGCAATAAAAAACCTCTCGATCAAGAGAGGTAATTGACTTGTCCGATTAGGACCTCATCTTCCTCTTTTGGAAGTGGCACCGTTATCTTTCGGTTGCCGTTCTCATCTATAAAAATATAAATGAGACTCTCTTGATGATTTGTCTATTAAACAGTAAAAGGAGTTTTTTGTCAAGCGATTCGCGGAAAGAGAGAAGGAATGGGTTTAATTTCTGCTTTTGTAAACTGATCTTTTATCTTGCCGGCTGTTTCCGGTAAAAATGGTTCCAAGAGTATGGCAATCTCTTCGATTTCATCAACAGCATGTTCCAAAATTGCTTTTAATGGATGTTTTGGATGCTCGCCTTTTAAAAGTTCCCATGGTTTTTCCTCATTAATATATTTATCAACATCAGAGATTTTATTCCAGACAAACGAAAGCGCATCGTTAAACCTGTATTCATTCATCGCTTTTAGATATTCTTCATAGTTTTCAATCACATGTCCATTTTTCTCAGACGGTGTTTGCTTAAAATATGAAGTTTCGCAAAGTTTGGCTACTCTGGCGACTAAATTTCCCAAACCATTGGCCAAATCGGAGTTATAAATTTCCACTAATCTTTTTTCGGAAAAGTCACCGTCTTGGAAGGGAGAAATTTGCGATAAAAGATAATAGCGCAGCGCATCAGCGCCATATTTAGCAACAAAATCTAACGGGTCCGCAACGTTACCCAAAGATTTAGACATTTTTTGTCCGTCAACCGTAAAATATCCATGAACAAATAATGCTTTGGGAAGTAGCAGATCAGCGGAAAGTAAAAATGCCGGCCAATAAACAGCATGGAATCTAATGATTCCCTTGCCAATAACATGCAAATCCGCCGGCCACCATCTGCGATATTCATTTTCATTCGCGCCAAAACCAACACCCGACTGATAAATATTAAGAGCATCAAACCAGACATACATTTTTTGTTCGCTATCATTTGGAACAGCAACGCCCCAATTCTTAGCTCTTTTATTTGATCTGGATATACTAATATCTTGCAAACCCTCTTTTAAAAAACCTAAAATTTCATTTTTTCTAAACTCAGGATAAATTTTTAATTCATCTGTCTCAATTAATTTTTGAATCTGATTTTGATATTTAGAGAGTTTAAAAAAATAATTTTCCTCACTTACTTCTTCAAGTGGTTTTCCCGGATGCTCAAAACATTCTCCTTTTTCATTTAATTCACTTTTTTCATAAAACAGTTCGCAGCCGACACAATAAAGCCCGGTGTAAGTTTTTTTATAGATGTCGCCTTTTTGCAAACAGCGTTCCCATAACTTTTGAGAAGATTCGTGATGTTCGATATTACTGCCTCTTTGAAAAATGTCAAATTGAATATTTAATTTTTCTGCTAAATTTTCAAATAATTTGGAGTTTTTATCAACCAATTGCTGCACGGTAATGCCTTCCGCGTCCGCAGCTTGGACATTTTTTAAAGAGTTTTCATCAGCGCCTGATAAAAGTAATGCTTCATCTCCCAAAATTTTGTGAAAGCGTTTAATTACGTCAGATTGCACAAATTCCAATGCGTGACCAACATGCGGCTTTGCATTTACATATGGTATAGCGGTAGTTAAATAAAATTTATTCATTTCTCAACGATTATATCAGAATCATTTTCTTTTCATAAAAAATAATTCGATTCCGCCGAAAAGTATCAAAAGTAAAATTGCAAAAAACGGGGAAGTGAGCCCGTTCAGTCTCAGAAGTAAATAAGAAATTACCAAAAGTCCCAATAATATTCCACGTCTGGTATTCAAAATAAAACTAAATAGGGAAAAGATAAATAGAAAAAGAAGTACTAGTCCCGGTATTAAAAATGAAAATTGAAAAATTAGAACAGAGAATTGATTACTAGGGGAAACGTTCAAAATTAAATATCCAAGCGAGATTGCAGATAAAAGACTAACAATCAAAAGCCACAAATGTCTTTTTCTTCTCTTCATAATTCAAGTTTAGCATAGCTAGAGTTTATTTGAGGGAGATGCTATAATCCTCAGCTATTATGGTTGAGCAGGCAGTTGATTATCAAAGATATTCACAAATACCTCCAGAGATAATTGAATCGAGTGGCTTAGCTTCGTTATGCTCGCAAGATCTTATTCCGGCAAGCGTGCCACATGAAAAATTACTGGAATTAGTAAGAGGAAATTTTGGTATGGATAGGGATACCTTTTTTAAAGACAAAGATGGAGATGCAGCACATAGACAAATGTTTATGGCCAGCGTAGGCGAAAGAAGTATTGGTCTTTTGTCTTTTCTAGAGTTAGGTCTTGATGCAGTAGATAATCGTTCAAGTGTTAGTTGGAAATTTATCCAAGATAACGCACCTGAATTTTATGAAAAAGTAGAATCAAGGCCTGGTCCGATTCTTTGGTCAAATGGCTTGGTGGTCGATAGGGAATGGAGAAGAAGCGGTGTTTATAGAAGTTTAATGTCGCAAGCAATCGAAACCTTGAATCCAGCATTAATTGTTAGCACATCAAAACATCCTGTTTCAGTGGAAGCCAGAGCTGCAATTGTGGGCGAAAAGGGATACAGAACTTTTTTTGGGTATGATGAAATAACTCCAGGTACAATACTAGAAGAAAGACCTACGAAATTATTAGCAACATTAAGAGGAGTAGATATTTGGCTTTACTCAGGAGACCTTTGTAAGAATAAAAAAGGAGAACCAAATTACAACTCTTTAGTTGTAAGGTTTTCAAATCTAGATGTAAATGATAGAGAAATTCCAGACGTAAGTCATTCGAATGAAAAAATAAAAAATGCTTTTCAGCTTGTAATTGATGCCCAGAGGAGAGTTAACAGTTCGCATAGGAGACAAAGCATATCGGATACGCTAATCTCCGTTAGGGGAGATTTGCTATAATTTTTCTCATGGAAAATGTTTATCAGGTTCTCAATTCTTTAGGGATAAAATACAAAAAATTTGAACATCCGGTAATGCATACGGTTGAAGATGCGGACAAATTGGATTTCAAAATACCAGGCGGAGTAAATAAATGTTTATTCCTCCGAAATAAAAAAGGGGATAAGCATTATTTAGTTTTAATAAGCGGTGCAAAAAGATTAGACCTCAAAAATCTAGAAAAGTTATTAAGCGAAACAAGACTTAGTTTTGCATCTCCCGAAAGATTAATGAAATATCTTAAGATTACTCCCGGTTCGGTTTCTCCTTTTGGCTTAATTAATGATTTAGAAAAGAATGTTGTATTTATCGCTGACAATGAGCTTTTAACTCATAGCAAATTAGCTCTTCATCCCAATATAAATACTCAAACATTGGTTTTGAAAACAGAGGACTTTAGGAAGTTTTTATCTTGGACGAAGAATAAAGTTCTTTACCTCGATTTGTAACCAAAAATACCTCTTGATCCCGCTAGGGCACTTACTTTCTCCCGAGGTTTACGTCCTCGCGTCGAAAGGGCGTGCCTACGGGATCTGCGGGGTTAAATTTTCAATTTAACCCCTTGATACATGCTGCGCTAACGCGCACAGTCCTAAAGGATTTCACTATGTTCAACATCGCGGGTCAAAATGACCCTTGACATAATTTAGCAGTCATGCTATATTACTGCTAACCTCGATATTTCGCTAACCATTGCGAGATCTAAAAAATTCGCAGCGCGGATATCAAGGCCGAATTTATGCATGACTTAACAGCGAGACAGGTAGAGATTCTAAAAAGCTTAATCGAGGAATATATTGAAACAGCCGAAGCGGTCGGCTCGGAAACGCTTGAAAAAAAGCATAATTTAAGTGCTAGTCCGGCGACCATCCGAAACGAAATGGTCAGGCTTACAGAGTTGGGCTATCTTAAGAAACCGCATGTCTCGGCGGGAAGAATTCCTACCCCCACGGGTATGAAATTCTACGTCAAGCAGCTCATGAAGGAAAAAGAGCTGTCAACGGCGGAAGAAGTTTCTTTAAAAGAAAAAGTTTGGGATTTACGGGAAAAAGAAAGAGAATTTTTAAAGGAAATGACAAGAGCTTTAGCAGATAGAACAAAAGCTTTAGCTGTTGCAACAACCAACGAAGGAGACTTACTCGTTTCAGGATATGCAAATATTTTGGACATGCCGGAATTTTTCGATATTGATTTAACCAGGAATTTATTATCAGTTATCGAAGAAGCGGGATATTTGGAAGGCCTATGCACAGGACAAGTAGACGATGACGAAATTCATATTCTTTTAGGAGAAGAATTGGGACCAAGACTTATCGGTCCGTATGGATTTGTATATACAAAATTTCATACACCAATGAATTTAACAGGAGAAATTGGAGTTTTGGGACCGTCAAGATTAAATTATACATTTGTAGTTCCGACAGTTAGATATTTTGGAGATTTAATAGGAGAAGTCGCTAAAGGTTGGTAAGCTAAAATGACTAAAAAGAATGAAAAACCAGTTGAAGAAAAAGTTGAGTCAGAAGAAAATACAGAATTTCAGAACCTTGAAAATCAATTAAAAAGAGCATTGGCCGATTATCAAAATTTAGAAAAAAGGATAGCGGAGGAGAAGGGTATTTGGTTAAAAGTTGCCAACAAGAATTTGCTCTTAAAACTTTTACCCGGACTCGACAGTTTGCTTTTAGCTGAAAAGCACACTCAAGATGAAGGCGTAAAACTTTCGATAACGCACTTTTTAGGTATTCTAGAAAATGAAGGTGTTAAGAAAATCGAAACAGTTGGTAAAGATTTTGACCCAAATTTAATGGAAGCGATTGGAACAACTGAAGGTGATGATGGAAAAGTTATTGAGGAAGCGAGATCAGGATATATGCTTTTTGACTTAGTTTTAAGGCCGGCGCAAGTGATTGTCGGAAAGAGCGTTTAATTTTTAATTTGCGAGTCTTAAAAAAAGGACTTGAAAATTAGTAATTAAAGATTTTAAAATATATAATATAAAAATATGGGAAAAATAATTGGAATTGATTTAGGAACAAC
>Ga0182027_10007431_pt1 | contig 16132 bp, 19 predicted proteins | sample 712E1DmetaG_FD_121300 | JGI IMG/M metagenome (GOLD analysis project Ga0182027, IMG submission 121300) | Permafrost microbial communities from Stordalen Mire, Sweden - 712E1D metaG (Illumina Assembly) | ecosystem: Environmental > Terrestrial > Soil > Wetlands > Permafrost | place: Sweden...
CATGGTGCCATTTTTTTTGGCATGGTTATTGAATTCTTAATGTTTAAAGATGAAAAAATGCGATTTTAAGTCTTAATCATAACTGAAAATATTAATCTTAGGTACTAAAAACCGAACGGTATCTTTGAAAGGTTTGCCGGTGCGGGATCTTCTCAAGTTAGCTGAACCGGTATTGAATGATCCCATGTTGCTTGCGATTGCTGAATCGGGCAACAACCCCAATGCTTGCTTTGACCGAATGGTCAATTTGGGGTTGAAAAATCACGCCGCTAAGGTTAAGGCGGCTGTCTTGGCAAGGACTGAATTGGGCAAGGATGCCTGGAAAAAGGTTAAGGTTACCAGTGTCCGGCCGGCGGAATCCATGTTGCGCTTTGTCAACCCCGGGCCGGCAGGCGCGTTGGTGGCCAGCACGCACCATGTCATAGCGGGGCAAGAGTATTCGCATGTTCATTGGCCGCTCTTGCTTAAGGAATTTTCTCTGACGTCCAGGGAAGAAAATCCCCGTACTCTGACTTCGCTGGATTACAACGGGAGAGAGCTCCGCGTCTACGACAATCCGGACGACTTGTTCAGGTTTATGAACACCACGAATAGTTTACCGTGGGCGGAGACCCGGTTTAGCGGCTGGAAGGTTGCCTTTCGTGATTGGGGGTGTTCCTTTGCCGATCCGAAATACCGCCTTTACGTTCGCAGTGAAACCGTCCTGCTGGCGGAGCCGTCAAAGTTTTCCCGTTGCTACAAGGTAGTAGAGATTAGGCAGTCGGGGGGCAACGGAGAAGGAGTGGAGCGGATAAGGGTTAGACTTAGGAAGGATAATTTGGTTGAGCCGGATGACACGATGACCTTTGAAAGGCTGGTTCCCGTCGGTAACCGGTTTGCGCTTAAGCTTTCCGTACCGTTCCATATCTTTAGGCCGGGTGGAAAAACCGGTTTTAAAGCCGCCTTTAATGAATACGGCTTCTGCAAGGGCGGTATAACGCTCGTGTACGAGTATGGCGGGGTCACCATGGAATCCTCTCCCGACCCGCCGTTTCAATTGCAGGCGCCGACCGGCCAGGATCCTTTTAGGGAATTGTGTGAGTTGGCGGAGCGGATTTCCGCCGTCAAGGAACTGGACATGGAGCCGGTAGTCGGGCAGATGTTTATCGACAACCCGCCCGAGCATCTGCATTATTTGTTCGTCAAGAACTAGCGTTCTGTCCGGCGGCGACCCACCAGTTGCCGCCGGATGTTCTTTTTCCGGCTTTGAGCCCGCAATCTTTATAAATATGCTATAATATGAGAAATGAAAAAAATTAAAAAAACAATAAAAATGATAAAAATTAAGACTGCAGTTATTTTTGTTCAATTTTGTCATTTTCGTCGTTTTTGTCATTTCTCTCTATGCTTGAAGAAATAATAGATTCCAAAATTGATTCCGCGGTTTTAAGCCTTTTCCTGACTATGCCCGAAAGGAGCTTTTCGGTTTTGGAGGTTTCCAGGAGGCTCGGCGCCCCGTATTTAAAGGCCGCGCACAGCCTGGCTAAATTGGCCGGCGCCGGCCTGTTAACAGTCTTTTCTAAAAAGAGCAAAAAATATTATTATGTTAACCCGCACTACAAACTGTTACCGGAAATAAAAAGTTTTTGGGTAAAAAATTCGCAAAAAGGCAAAGACGAGTTATTTTCCGCCATTAAGCGCTTAGGCGATGTCCGCGCGGCTTTTTTGAGCGGCATTTTTACCGGATATCCCAATTTGCCCGTGGATATTTTGCTGGTCGGAAAAATTAATTTACAAAAACTTTCCGATTTTCTTAAAGGAGCGGAAAAAATGATGGGCCAGGATATTAATTACAGCGTAATGACCGTTGAGGAATTTTTACAGCGCAAAGGCACTTTTGACAAATTTATCAAAGACGTTTTTGACTATAGGCACTTGGTAGTGGTGGATGAATTGGGCAAGAAAAAAAAGTAACAGATTTCAATCTTCAATCTTAAATCATTTCCGCCAGAGGCGGATCCGCCTTTGGCGGAAAATCTCAACATTAAAGTTACTTATATGTCCCTATCCGATATCCAAAGTTTGTATCTGCAATTTTTAACCAATTTTCCGGTTAGCCTGCGGCCGCTTATCTCAATCGGGCTTGCGGTTTTAATAGTCTATTCCATTTTTAAGGTCATTAAAAAAGACTGGATTTTCCTTATCGCGCTGATTATTCTTTTGCCGGCCAGCCAGCCAATTTTGCAAAGCGTCTGGCAGGGGATTGTGGTGTTTATTAAGTTTTTGCTGAATACAAAATAAGCATTTAGCTTTTAGCAGTTAGCGATTAGCCGGCACGTAAAGTGCTGGTTTTTGTTTGGCTAAACGCTAAGCGCTATCAGCTAATCGCTAATACTTGTGGATAACTCTAAGGTAGACTAACGTTTACCCAGCACCAAATTTTGTGGATAACCCCATTTGGTGTTTTTTTATTATTATCAAAGAAAATCAAAATGCCCAATAAAATAAGTATTTGGTGCTTGGGTTTACCTTATTTTTATTGGGGTTTGACAATCGGTGAACGTTCGTATATTATAGATATGTAAGCATTAACAAATAAAAATATGGGAAAAGATATAACAAGCAGACAAAAAGAACTATTAAGCTTTATCACAAAACAGATTCGCGATCACGCGTTACCCCCAAGTATTTCCGAAATGGCTACTTACTTAAAAGTAAAGTCCAAAAATGGAGTAGCCAAACTCTTAAACGCTTTAGAGGCGCAAGGGTATATTAAAATAAGCGGCAAAGCCCGCGGCATTGAGGTTTTAAATTCCCTTGGAGAAAGTTTGCAAAAAGGTTTAATCGCGGTGCCTTTGCTCGGGAACATCCAGGCCGGAACTCCGCATTTGGCGGAAGAAAACATAGAGGAATGGATAAATTTGCCGCAAACTTTAATTAAAAGCCGCAGGGATGTTTTTTTGCTTAAAGTCAGGGGCGACAGCATGATAAACGCCGGAATTTTTGAAGGAGATTTGGTTATAGTGCGGCCGACCCATGACGTAAAAAATAACGATATTGTCGTGGCCCTGCTCCACGACGAAGCCACGGTCAAGCGGTTTATCCAAATAAAAAACCGCGCCTACCTAAAAGCGGAAAATCCCGACTACAAAAATATTTATCCCAAAGAAGAATGGATGGTGCAGGGCAAGGTGGTGGGAGTGATAAGGAATTTGGAATAGCACTTAGCACTTAGCACTTAGCACTTAGCGTTTAGCCAAACAAAAAATGCAGCCAAATTATAAAAATTTAATAGTGTGGCAAAAATCGATGGAATTAGTGGTGGAAGTCTATATTCTGACTGAAAAATACCCAAGGAGCGAATTGTATGGTTTAATTTCGCAGTCAAGGAGGTGTGGCGTTTCTATCCCATCAAATATTGCCGAGGGTAGAAGGAGAGGATCCGATAAGGAATTTTGTCATTTTTTATCCATATCTTTTGGCTCAGGGGCAGAGCTTGAAACACAAATAGAAATTGCCAAAAGACTTTCTTTTGGGAAAAATTTAAATTTTTCCAGAGCCGATGCTTTACTAGAAGAGGTAATGAAAATACTTAGTGTGCTTTTACAAAAAAGGTAAAATTAAGCAAAACAGGTGGTTGGCTAAATGCTAAACGCTAACTGCTAAAAGCTATCTATGTCCGAGTTACAAAAACAAAAACTAAATATTCTCACGCAGCTGCGCGGCCTTTGCGCCCACTGTTCCTGCGATTCCGCCCGCCCGCATAACTGCCCAATACAGCAGATTTCCGCCCGCATTCAATCCCTCCGCGGCGTGCCGCTAATTGTCAACAGCCAATTCAAAGGCGTCCTTTGGCCGAGAGTGTAAATCCGGGATTTGACGAAGAATTATTTTGGGCTTACAATGTTTTTACGCGTTTAATAAAATTTAAATTTATGATTGATACCGAGGATATTAAAAAATTAACAAAATACCTAACCGAGGCTTTTAAGGAAGTATTTTTTACTAAAGAGGATTGGCAAAAATTGGAATTGAAAGTTGATAAAATAGAGACTGACTTATCAGCCTTCCAGACTAACATACCTAGCCTTAAGACAGATGTGCCAACTCTTAAAACAGATGTTTCTGTTCTTAAGACAGATGTGTCCTGTCTTAAGAGTGATGTCTCGGTTTTAAAGACCGATGTTTCTATTCTTAAAGTTGATGTATCCGGTCTTAAAGCCGATGTATTTGTGCTAAAGGAAGACGTAACAATCATTAAGGGAAATACTCAAAATTTGGAAACTAAAATTGATAAAGTCCAAACTTCTTTGGATGCCGTGTTAAAAGACAAGCAGACTCGGGACGGAGAAGTGAGTGTGCTCAATTACCGAATGGAAAAAGCTGAAGACTTTTTGGACAAACCCAGCTCCAGTTTTTTGGAAGTAAAACAAACGCCGTGTATATTGTATACGTAATTCAAAATGATATTGACAAAGGCGTTTATATTGGAATTACGACAAACCTGCGGCAAAGAGTAGAGCAACATAATAATGGAGAAAATAAATCCACGATTCGTAAATCAGGAAAATGGATTTTAATCTATGCCGAGGCGTATCGAAATAGAATTGATGCGCAGTTGCGAGAACGAAAATTAAAATCTCATGGTAGCGGCAAGCACGAATTATACAAACGGATACAAAACAGTTTGATTGGAAGTCAAAAAACTGGGGCTGGGCAAAACTTGGGCTAAAATTTGAACACTAAAAATTCATTCAAAAAACCGCCTGCAATGGCGGTTTTTTATTGTGCGTTACAAGAATTGGCAGATCATCTCGGAACAGGTGAAAAACTTTTTTCCCTTTGTAAAACAGATTTATTTTGGGTTAGCCGAAAGACAGTTAATAACAAAGAATTAATTATTTCAACCCAATTTTTTCAACAACTTGTTTTTAAGCTTTTGTTTTAAACTTTCATAGTCAAATTTATCCCCGATTGGGCTATACTCTGCCTCGGTAATTCCGATTATGAAAGCTCGTATGGCAGAATCTAAATAAGCATCAATATAGTTTTCTAGATATTGAGGGTCAATGTTTTCAAACTTTGCAGTTCCTAAATCATTAAAATATAAGTGGGCGTGGCCATCAACAACCGCTAAATTAAAGCTGTCTTCACCCAACTTAACACCGTTCTCAAGCAATATGACAATTTCACCTACTATATTCTCAAAAGCCGATTCCAATTCTGATTGCCCTGTTAAGACCGGAGTTTCTCCCGTAGAGGAATGCAGGTTTTTGGAGTCGCGCACTTCAAAAGGCAAATCCTGAAATCTTCTCATCACCAATCCTGGGAATTCCGTCCCATTTATTTTTACTTGGACTAATTGGCAAAGATCGTTGACAACTAGGCCTAATTGTCTTATGCGTTCTGTATTTGCCGGCTCCCTAGCAACAGCTTGCCATTTTTGCAATATGACTGATGGATGGTCAATATCCGCTGCTGGGATAGCTAAAGCATAATGCCGTTCACCCACTTGGACACTATAAACTTGTTTGGACCCCCCAGTACCTATAGGCCTCTCCTGATCCAGAACCATAGGTTGGTCTTTATAAGTCAAAGTTAAGCCTGTTTTTTTTCGTCTTTCATTCATTGCAGCAATAGACCCCACATTTAAAGTTGGAGTTACGACTACTTCAAGTAAGTCATCTTGATTTTGTCTTATGGCTCGTTGTTTTAATAAATCTCTTTCGCCCATAAATCCTTCTAATTTTTTTAATTATACACCTATTTTACCTCTAATAAAACAAAAAAGTTCTCCACTTGCCGCGTTGGATTTTTTTTGAATCAATATTCACAGTATAAAATGTAGACCTTCGGGAAAATTTTGACTTAGTAGCGCTACAGGGAATCCGCCGCCGCTAAAAGCTATGGCGGACGCGGTCGGACCCTGATTTGGTGGACTCGCCCCGCATCAAAATTACTTGGTAGCCCATAGGAGAATCGAACTCCTGTTTGTTGGATGAGAACCAACTGTCCTGGCCACTAGACGAATGGGCCAAGTTTGCTTGATTTTGGTGCGGGGTGAAAACCACCTGCTTGCCCCGTAGCGTCCGCCAAAGGCGGATTGCTACCGGGGTCCTAACCATAAGACGATACCAGCTTGATTTGTCTTATCTGTCGTTTTTGTCCTATAAGTCCTATCAATCTTAACAAATTTTGAGAATTTAGCCAAGTGTGGCATAATATATATAAGGCTCTCTACTAAATTCTAAAGAAACTAAAATACTAAAACTAAAATAAGCGATTTCGTATTTTTAGTAAGTTTTAGTATTTAGTAGAAAATATTTTTGAAATAAAATGAAAAAAATATTAAAATTTCCCGAAGGTTTTTTGTGGGGCGCGGCCGGAAGCGCGTACCAGACCGAGGGCGGGAACACAAACGCCGATTGGTGGGCCTGGGAACACAGCCAAAAAAGGGAGATGGCGCTTAAGGCAAAGGGGCTGGATCCAAAAGGTTTTTATAGCGGCGAAGCCTGCGATTTTTATAACCGGTTTGATGAAGATTTTTCTTTAGCCCAGCATCTAAACCATAATGCCAGCCGGTTTGGAATAGAATGGTCGCGAATCGAAACCAAAGAAGGGGTGTTTGACGAAGCCGTATTAGACTATTATGAAAAAATTCTCCAGTCGGCTAAGTATCATGGCCTTACGGTTTTTTTAACTTTGCACCATTATACTAACCCAATTTGGTTTGCCAAACTTGGAGGATTTTCCAAAAAGCAAAATGTAGATTATTTTTTACGTTATGCAAAAAAAATGGTCGCCCGTTTTTCCCAGTATGTGGATTTTTGGGTAACAATAAATGAACCTGAGCTTTACACCATGCAAAGCTGTATAGTGGGAACTTTTCCGCCGCAAAAAAAGAACCTAATTTTAGCCTTAAAAACTGTCAATAATTTAATTAAGGCGCACAACGATATAAGCCAATACATCGGCCAAAATTATCCGGCGCCCGTAAGCATGGCTTATAATCAGGTGGATTTGGAGCCGAGCGGGTTTTTAGGCGAATTTGTTGTCCGTATTGTCCGTTATTTTGTCAATAGTTATATTCTGCTTAGGACAATAAATTATTGCGATTATATAGGCTTGAATTATTATTTTCACCATCATTTGGGAATTTTGGGATTCCGTAAGCACAGTGCCCATAAGCATGAGCTTACCGACCGCGGCTGGGGCATTCACCCCGAAGGCATTGAAGCGGTGTTAATGAGCCTAAAAAATTTTGGAAAGCCGATATATATTTTGGAAAACGGCATCGCGGACGCCAAAGACGCCCGTCGGGAAAAGTATATTAAGGATCATCTGTACTACATCCATAAGTCCATCGCGCAGGGGGCGGACGTCCGTGGTTATTTGTACTGGTCGCTGACGGATAATTTTGAGTGGGAAGAAGGCTTTTGGCCGCGGTTTGGGCTAATAGAAATTGACCGAAATGATTTATTGCGCCGGAAAGTCCGCTACAGCGCTTTAAAGTATGCGGAGATTTGTAAAAATAATTATCTTGAATATTAACACGGATCTACCGATGGTACACGGATTAACGGATGTTTACGGATGTCGCTAAAGTATATCAGTGGACATCCGTAAATCCGCATCCAATCCGTATATCCGTGTTAAAAATTTTATGATTATCTTACTCACGATATTCCAATATCTCATCCAGGCGGTCGTTGACCTGATGGATAAGTTTTTAATTACCGCCCGCAAGCTGGAGCCGGTAAAATACACTTTTTATACGGTGGTTACGGGCCTGGTTTTGCTTTTAATATGGCCATGGAATTATTTTCCGCTGCCGTTGCATTTTATTTTTTTGGGACTGCTTTCCGGCGCCGTTTTTTCTTTGGCGATTTATGTATTTTTTCGCGCGCTTGCCCAAGGCGAAGTCTCCCGCGTAGTGCCGTTTGTCTTTGGCCTGGTGCCTGTTTTTGACATACTTATATCGGTTGTAACCGGCAGGGACATATTAAGGCTTAACGAAGTTGCCGCGATGTTTTTGCTTATTCCCGGAGCCTTGCTGGTTTCGCATCAAAAATCCGGCGGCTGGGGCAAACACGCGGCGCTAAAAACTTTAGCCGCCTTTTTAATGAGCTGTAATTACGCCCTTTGGCAGTACGCCGCGCAAAAAGGCCCGGTGTTGAATAATTTAATGTGGAATCGTCTGGGCGCGGCCTTGGTTTTATTTGTATTGCTCGCTATCCCCGCTTTTCGCCAAAAAGTTTTTGCCGTGGAAAATATAAAAAACAAAGCAGGAACATCGGTTATGTTTTTGTTTAAGCAGGTTTTAGGGGGTCTAAATTTTGTATTTTTAAGTTTTTTGCTGGTTTTGGGAAAAATATCCGTAATTAACGGCCTGCAAGGCTTCCGTTATATATTTTTGTTACTTTTTAGCTTATTTTTAAGTAAAAAACGCAGGCATATGATAGCGGAAGACGATGGCAGCCGCACTTTTACGCAAAAGAGTTTTGGGATAATTTTAATTTTTATCGGAACGATTTTATTGTTTGTATAATCAAATAGATTTTCTCGAAGATTGCTCCGGGGGCATTCCGTGCAGTTTCCCCTCCCTTGACGGGAGGGGCTAGGGGAGGGTGATGCAGTTTCAGTTGTGATCTTTCGTAGTTTGTTGCGGGGTAATTCATTTTTTGCTATTTATGAATATGTGGAAAAAATTTCTTATCGGGATAATTTTGATTATTGCGGCAATTTGGCTTGTGACTTTAAACGCCGGGCCAAAGGCCAAAACTATCCAATATGGAGTGACTTTTAGCGTGCCGTACGCCCAAGGGCTTGGGATTGACTGGAAAGCGGCTTACGCGGCCGCGGTAACCGACCTTAACGTAAAATTAATCCGCATCCCGGTTTACTGGGATGAGGTGGAAAACACACGCGACCAGTATGATTTTAGCGATATAGATTACATGCTTAATTTGGCCCAGCAAAATCATGCCAAAGTTATTTTAGCCGTCGGTAAAAGACTGCCGCGCTGGCCCGAGTGCCACGAGCCGGGCTGGGCTTCCAAACTATCAAGCGCCGATGAACAAAACGCCCAGTTGTCGTATATGGAAACTGTGGTGCAAAAATACGAAGGCAACAGCGCCGTAACCGCTTGGCAGGTGGAAAACGAGCCGTTCCTTTCTTCTTTTGGCCCGTGTCCGCCTTTGGACGTAAGTTTTTTTGACAAGGAAATCGCTTTGGTAAAAAGTCTGGACCCTTCCCGTCCGGTTTTAATTACCGACAGCGGAGAGCTAAACTGGTGGGTTTTAGCCGGCAACAGGGGCGATGAATTTGGCACCACTTATTACCGCTATGTTTACTCCGATGTCTTGCATCGCTACTGGACAAATTTTTACTTTTTTTCGTGGTTTTACCGTTTTAAAGCCGGCATGCTAAAATTACTTCATCCGGGAAAGCCGGTTATGGTCGCGGAACTTGAAGCCGAGCCGTGGACTACGGCCGGAATTCCAAACACTCCCATAGACCAGCAGTTTAAAACTATGAGTATGTATAATTTTAATACTATTATTAGCCACGCGGCCGGGATCGGATTCTCCCCGCAGTATTTGTGGGGCGTGGAGTGGTGGTATTGGATGAAGCAGCACGGCCATCCGGAGTTTTGGGAAAGAGCAAAACAATTAATGAACAATTAACCAGTGTTGATGGGCATCTTCTTGCTAATAATACCGCCTACGATAATTATTCACTACCGATAAACATCAGGTTGGTGAAAAAATAATCACGAAGATGCCCATCAATTTCCATAGGCTTATGAAAAACGTTATTGGTATAGATATTGGAGGGACAAAAATTGCCGGGATTGTTTTTAATGGGAAAAAGGTTTTAAGAGAGTTGACAATCGTAACCCCAAAAACCCTTGTTGAATTTAAGCGCAATTTAATTAAGCTGGTTGATTTTTTATCGGCTGATGTTAAAATCGCGGACGTGGGTATTGGCATGGCCGGAGTAATGGATGCTGGCAAACAAACCGCCAGATATTCACCAAATATAAAGTATATAAATAATTTTAATTTCAAGGGTTTGTTTGGAAATAAAATAAAGACAGCTCTTGCCAACGACGCCAAGTGTTTTGCTTTGGCCGAGGCCAAGTTAGGCCAAGGTAAAAATTGCGATAGCGTCGTGGGAGTAATTTTAGGCACCGGCGTGGGCAGCGGTTTTGTTTTGGACGGGAAAGTTTACACCTGAGGGCATTATGGCGCCGGAGAAGTAGGTCGGATGCTTTATGACGGAAGGCATACTTTTGAAAGTTTATTCCAAAAAGCCAGGGACTCCCATAATAATAAGCAACTATCGCAAATAGTCGGTCTCTTACTGTGGAATTTTTGCCGCATGCTTGATCCAAATATTATAGTTTTGGGCGGGGGAGTCGCAACCGATAGAAAACGTAAATTTGTTGAAGAGGCTAAAACAATTTGCGCGGACATGTTCTCGTCCTATAGAATTAAACCGTGCATCGTAGTTTCCAAATTAAAAAACGCCGGCGCCATAGGCGCGGCGTTGCTTATTAGTTAATGTTAATATAAAGCACGGCCGTGCTTTATATAAATTAAGTATTTATGATAATAAACAAAAAAAAGTTTTTTTTAATCTTGGGATTGTTAACTTTGCTGGCCGCGGCTTGCGCCAAGGTACAGCTCAAGCAAACGGTGCCGACTTCGCCTAAAGAATCTTACGAGCAGTTGCCGCGGTAGAATTAATTCCCCGATTTATGGTGATTTTCTGTAGGGTAGGGTCTAGACCCTACCCTACGTAGGTTTTGCCGTCATCGGCGTTTTTTTGATCGGCAGATTCCTGCGCTTCGGGCTCCGTGGTTTCGATTTGGATCGGAGCTGATTCGTCCGATATTTTTGAGCTTGATTCAAAAGATAAGGCTTGCTGGTTTAGTCCCGGCGTTTGGGGAAGTTTAATGTTTTCCACCAGTTTTGCAAATTCCGGAAGCTCGGTTACGGAGTTAAGGCCCAGATGCATCAAAAATTCCGTTGTAGTCTGGTACAGAAAACTTCGGGCGTCGGCCGGATTTGTTGTTTTTTCTATCAGGCCGCGCATAAGCAAATTTCTTAGGCTGTATTGGGAGTTTACCCCTCTTATGGCTTCCAGTTCTCCTTTGGAAATCGGCTGGCGATAGGCGATTATGGCCAAAACTTCAACCGTGGCGTCGGTTAGTTTTTCCCGCAACTCAGCGTTTAAGAAATTTTTTACCTGCGTAGAGCAGGAACTGTTTGTGGAAAGCTGGTATTCACCCCTGTTTTCCAAAAGCACAATCCCGGAATCTTTTTTTTCTTCGGCCAAAGCATCCAAGGCTGATTTAATATCGGCCTCTTCCAATTCCAAAATTTTGGCGAACTCTTTGGCCTTAAAAGGCTTGCTTGCCACAAAGAGCAGAGCTTCAAGAATGCGTTCTAGCTGTTTTTGTTCCATAAAATAAATAAACCAATAATAATTAAAATGCTCGCGTAAAATAATATTGTCGGTTTGCGCCCTAAAAAGTTACTCAAACTTTTTTTGTCCGGCACCGGTTGTTTCATCCAGTCGTGCGCCAAAAGCCAGCCAAGCGTGTGATTATAAACCCCGTCTGCGGCCAAAGAGCCGTAGGCAACTCCCAACAAAATAAATATTATTCCGATTAGCCCTTTACTCATTTTTTACAGACTGGCTTTCAATTTTCTTAATAATAACTTCGGCAAATAAAGTTTCCTGGTCGGCAACAAAAACTCTTTGTTTAATCAGTTCCAAAAGAGCCAAAAAAGTTACTATTACCTCGCCCTTATTTTTGGCGGTTTTAATTAAATCGCTAAGCCGGGTCTCTATTTTCCCGCCCAAAATATTTCTTAAATCATCAATTTTCGCCTGGATGGAAATTGCCTCTTTAAGTTTGGCTTTGGGCAGATTATCTAATTCTTTAAGCCCTCTTAAAACCGTTATAATCGCGGTGTGCAGTTCTTTGGTGCTAACGGAAGGGTCGGGATAAAAACTCACCTTTTGTTCAAAAGTAACCGAGCGCAAAAAACCCTGCCTTCTTTTGTTGTCCAGTTTTTTTAAATATTTGGAGGCCTCTTTAAATTGTTTGTATAAAGTCAGCCGGGCTTCCAAATCAAACCCCGCGTCTTCTTCTTCCGGTTCCAGCTCCAGCGTGGGCAAAATGGCTTTGGATTTTATGACCAAAAGCTTGGCGGCGATGGATAAATAGTCGGCCAAAACCGTGGGGTCAACTTTTTCCAGCTGTTTTAAATACTGTAAAAATTGCTCGGTAACTTCAGCCAAAGCAATGGTCGTAATATCCAACTGCCGTTGCTCTATTAAGCTAAGCAGTAAATCCAGCGGGCCTTCAAATTGTTTGACTTTGGTTTGTAGCATCCTTGCAAATCGCCCCCTCTCTTTTTTAAAGAGAGGGAGGGAAAGAGTTAATTAATCGGCTGCATTCTTCGCAAATTTTTAGGTACACGCCGTCTATATTTTGGTTCACTTCATTATTCCAAAATCTGATTACTTTAATTTTTACTGATTGCAAATATTCGGTTCTCTTTTCGTCGTAATCTTTGTCCTCAGCGTCGCTATGTTGTCCGCCGTCAATTTCTAAACAAAGACGGATTTGCGGGCAATAAAAGTCCAGAATGTATTTTCCGATGCTATATTGCCTGAAAAATTTAAGATTTAAAATTTTTCTGTTCCGGGCTAAATTCCAGATTTTTCTTTCTTCTTTGGTTAAGTCTTTGCGAAGTTTTCTTCTAAAGTCTTTGGTTTCAGGTTTATTGTATAATCGCATGTCTTAACTCCCCCCGCCTGCCTACGCCTATTTGTGAAGCTTAAATGGCTGTTGAAAATTTAAATACTTTTTAGTATTCTTTGAATTTTTTATATAATAGGCATGGCGGGCAGGCCTAGCCCCCTCTTTAAAAAAGAGGGGGAACCGTATTGCCTATTTTTTTGCTTTGCTAAAGGCCCCTTTAATAGGTTTAACCAATTTTTCAAAATCCTTCACCCCAACCTCAATGCTGTCCGTATAAGTTCCCGCTGATGCAATCATCGTTTTTGCCCGCGACATACCTTTATCAAGCAAGGTCAGGAGATTATATTCGGAGCCGAAGGGGTGAAGCAGGCCGACTTTGGTTTTTAGATATTTTGCGATGTCTTTTTCCGAAGCCATGGAAACTTTTTTGGCTTTAAGCGTTTTTTTGATGCCTTTAAAATCAAGATATCTTCCTGCCGGCAAAACTATCAGCACGAAGTCAAAGGACAGTCCTTTTTGTGAAGGACTGTCCTTTGACCGTCCTTCCACCTTAACCAAAACCACCTTGGCGATTTCGCTAAGTTTCTTTTTGGTCGTTGCACCGACATCGTGCGCCGTAAAAACAACCTTGTGCTCCAAAGTTTTATACTTTATTTTTGCCTGATCTAAAAGCTTGGTGACTTTGGTTTCCAGCTTTTTGATTTTTTTGTTCATATTATTTTGATTTTCTTAAAACAAGGAGAATTAAATATTAAGGCCGGCTTCCCTTAATTTTTGTTTTAAATCTTTAAGAGGTACGAAATCGTCCAATGAATTGCAATTCAACGCCTGTCCTTGCCTGATAATCATTTTTACTTTTCCCGTCTCAGGCTCTCTTAATATTTCGAATAGTCTGATTCCAAGAGCTTCGTCGCCCAGTTCTCTAATTTGATGCATAATGCCATCTTCCCAGTCATCATACGCGTGAAGCTGCTCATGAATTCTTGGATCTAATTCTTCTGTCATGGAATTGAATTAATTTTTATTTTTTTTCGGAAGGTCTAATTTAATATGCAATTCCTTAAGCTGTTTTTCTTCCACGGCGCCCGGGGCGCCCATCATGACGTCTTCGGCTGAACCGTTCTTTGGGAAGGCAATGACTTCGCGGATGTTGGGTTCGTTTTGGAATAACATCAGCATTCTGTCGATACCCGGGGCAAAGCCGCCGTGCGGCGGCGCACCGTATTCAAAGGCGCGGATCATTCCGCCGAATTTTTCGTCTACGGTTTCTTTGCTGTATCCGCAAATTTCAAACGCCTTGTACATTATCTCGGGCTTGTAATTTCTAATCGCGCCTGATGATAGCTCTAATCCGTTTGCAATAATATCATACTGATACGCCCGCACTTCATCAGGTTTTTGCGTATTTAAAGCTTCCAGGCCGCCCTGCGGCATACTAAATGGGTTGTGCATAAAATCCCAGCGTTTTTCCGCATCATTCCATTCAAACATCGGGAAATCCGTAATCCACGCCCAGGCAATAATGTTGGGATCTTTTAGCCCGAAAATATCACCCAATTGCCCGCGCAGTTTGCCCAAGACTTTATTAACGATTGATTTTTGGTCAGCGCCGAAAAAGATAATGTCGCCGGCAGCTGCACCGGTTTTAGTGAGGATTGATTTGATTTCGTCGGGAGATAAAAATTTAAGGATAGGGGATTTTAAATTAGCTCCAACCCCCTCCCCCCGTCTGACGGGGTACTCCCCCTTGGCAGGGGGAGAGGCTCCGCGGTTGTTCGAGGACAACTGCGGAGCCTCCCCTCCTTGCAGAGGAGGGGTGGCGGCGTTAGCCGACGGGGTGGTTGGAGTATCATCGTAAACAATGTACGCCAATCCTCCCGCGCCTTCTTTTTTAACCATTTCGGTGAGTTCGTCAATTTGGCTACGGGATAGTTTGGCGCCGCCTTGGCAACAAATGGCTTTTACCACGCCGCTGTTTTTAATTGCATTGCCAAAAACGGAAAATTTCGTGTCGCGTAAATCTTCGGTCAAATTTACCATCTTCATTTCAAACCTTAAATCAGGTTTATCCGAACCATATAAATCCATTGCTTCAAGATAAGGCAGGCGCGGAAACGGTTTTTGCATAACTTTTTTGCCCGCGAATTTTTCCGTAAGCTCCACAAACATCGGCTCCATTTCTTTAAAAACTATTTCGTCTTTGTCGGCAAAAGCAATTTCCAAATCCAGCTGGTAAAATTCGCCCGGGCTTCTGTCGGCGCGAGGGTCTTCATCGCGGAAGCACGGCGCGATTTGGTAATATTTGGGTACGCCGCCTACCATCAATAATTGTTTAAATTGTTGCGGTGCCTGAGGCAATGCGTAAAATTTTCCGGGGTGCAATCGCGACGGCACCAAAAAGTCGCGCGCGCCTTCGGGAGAAGACGATGTTAATATCGGCGTGGTAACTTCTATAAATTCATGGGCGGTCATATAACGATGAATAGTTTGTATCATCTCGTGCCTTTTTTTTAACATCATCTGCATTTTTTCGCGGCGCAAATCAAGGAACCGATATTTTAATCGTAAATCCTCGTTAATATCGGCTTGTTCGCCGTGGCCGTGAGCGACCTGAAACGGCAGCGGTTTGCTGGCGTTTAAAATTGTGATTGACGAAGTTAAAATTTCCACGCCGCCGGTTGGAAGATTTTCATTTTTGGTTTCTTTTGATCTTTCAATAACTTTTCCTTCGGCCTTAATTACAAACTCGTCGCGGCATTTATCGGCCGCTGCAAAAGCCTCCTTGTCTTCCGGATGAATTGCTAGCTGGATAAGACCGGTGTGGTCGCGCAAATCAATAAAAATAACGCCTCCGTGGTCGCGCCGGGAATTTACCCAGCCCGAAACAGAGACGTCCTGCCCGATTTTTTCGGGCGTTTCCAAAGATAGTGTTCGTTCCATAAACCGCTGATCTCACGCGGATAGCTACGCTGATCTCACGCTGATCATATAAGCCCTTATCCGATTGACGGTCGGCAGGGCAGTTAAAAATCAATGATAAAAGTATTTTACAACAAAATCACAAATATGGCAAAACGGTTGACAAATTCAAAGAGAGAGAGTAATTTATTGATAACCAATCCGAAAGGATAGGAGCCGGGCTGGTGACCTTTCGGGGTCGCGACCACGGGTCTTCGGACCTATGACCAGCTTTGGTTTTTATAAGGAGGCTACGATATGAATGTGACCAGTTCCGTCGTTGTCAACAGCAGCCTGCTATAGCCCCCGACATCAACTCCCGCCCCGGAGAGAGGCGATCGGGGCAATAACTGGCCGAACGATCCGGTTGACGGCCGGAGACTGCAGGCTTTCTGCCTTGAGGTTTTACCATCC
>Ga0182027_10007434_pt1 | contig 16124 bp, 12 predicted proteins | sample 712E1DmetaG_FD_121300 | JGI IMG/M metagenome (GOLD analysis project Ga0182027, IMG submission 121300) | Permafrost microbial communities from Stordalen Mire, Sweden - 712E1D metaG (Illumina Assembly) | ecosystem: Environmental > Terrestrial > Soil > Wetlands > Permafrost | place: Sweden...
CAATTCCTCGAACACATCGGACACAAGGCCAATGCCGACATCAAGAAAATCACCCCGACTGATGTTGCGGGTTTCCGTGACGCCGCTGCGCAGCGGCTGGCTGTGGGCACTGCCAACCTGATGTTGAAGATTCTCCGCTCTGCCTTTGCCGCCGCCCGTCGTGAAGGATTGATGGACGACAATCCCGCCGAGCGCGTGACCATCTTGAAGCAACGAAAAGATTTTGAACGCCGCCCCTTTACACTGCCCGAACTGAAGCGGCTCATGGAACTGGCGGATAAAGAATGGCGCGGCATGATTCTGTTTGGCCTCTACACCGGCCAGCGGTTGGGTGACATCGCCACGCTCACTCGGAAGAACCTTGACCTCACCCAGGAAGAAATTCGTCTCACCACCGGCAAGACCGGCAGGCGGCAGATTCTGCCGCTCTCCGCGCCGTTGCTTGGCTACGTTAAAAAATTGCCCGCCACAGATGTGCCTGACGCGCCGCTTTTTCCAAACGCCTACGCCACGGTGCAGCGGCAAGGCCGCGCAGGGAACTTGAGCAATCAGTTTCACAAGATTCTTGTCGCTGCTGGCTTTGCCGAAAAACGTAGTCATCACAGCACCGGCAAAGGCCGCAATACTTCGCGCGAACAAAACGAAATCAGTTTTCATTCGCTTCGGCATACGGCCACCACCCTGCTTAAAGCTGCTGGTGTATCGGACGCCATAACGAGGGAATTCATTGGCCACGATTCACCCACCGTGTCCAAACAATACACTCATATTCCTACCGACACCTTGCGGCAGGCCGCGAACAAACTGCCAAACATTCTCAAATGAATGCCAAGGCCAGCTTGTCGCCGTGACCAACGCGCTTTCCTGCTTCACTTCACCGGCTGATGGTCGGCCCTGTTTCCCTCACGACCACGCCGGCTCCGTTCCGCAGAAAGCGCGCTCGTCACGAGCGGCATCTGTTTCAGCCGAATGATCGGCGTGCTTCCGCCTGCGGTTCGGCGACGGTCGTTCCGCTGCGGCTCCGTTCCCGCCGTCTCTCCGCCTCCGCTTCACTTTTCCGTTCGCCGAACCGCAGGCCGAAGCCCTGCATATAAACATTCGGCCATTTTTCGCCTTTGAGTAAAATTGCTCATCGTGTTGAGCAAATCGTATGACAAGTCAGTTTGCGCACAAACGAGCATCGAACTGCTCGCTTCATTTGAATTTGCGTTAAAAAACACCCTCGCATATCGCAGGCTTTTCAAACGGTTGAAAAAAGGACAGAATGCGTTCGTGATTAACAATCCCAAACGTAACGCCGAGATTTAGCACGTTATGAAGGTCAACCCGCAAAGCTTTTTCAACTTCTGCGCCAACCACGCGACGCTGTTGCGTGGCTTGGCGGATCACAGCGGGGAAGTTTCTGAAGCGGATGCGATGCGGTTGATTCGGGCGAATCCAAGCCTGGTCGAAGAATTGCCGGAAACAGCATGGCGTCGGTTGTGCGAATTGCAGATTCTTATTCCGACCGAGCCTGGTAGTGAAGCCTTCTTGATGGCCGATCCCGTGGCGCGGCTACTGACGTATCTGTTCAATGAGGCAAATCCCGCCACGCCAGAAATGATTCGTGGCTACGTTTTGTCGCTCGAAACCACCGGCAAAAGTCTCGCCCGCGCGCTCGACGAGGAGAATGTGCAACAGGTCAAGCTCGCCTTCGATGAGGTTGGGCTGGCACTGCGTCGCATCCACGCCGATTTGAATGAGACGCAGCACGCGATTCTTGCCGAAGTCGCGCGTTACAAGACCGAGCGTTCCCGCGTAACAGTGCGCGAGAAATACCGGCGCATTGTTCACTGGATGGAGCGTTATGTTGAGCCGATGATTGACATCGTCCGTGCCGACGGGCCATTGCGCGCCGCATTTGATGAAACTGAACGATTGCTCCAGCGCGCCCGCGAAGATGCGTTGTTCAACGATCATCCGGTGCTTGCCCGCAATCTTCGCTTCCTGCGACTTGTGGGTGTCCATGCGCTCCGTGTTTTCACGCAATGCCGGAAAGAAATACAACCGCTTTACGAATCCTTGCGGCGTTCGAGTTTCATCGCGGAAGGCGCAGCCCGCGCCTTGGAGAAATTGCAGGCGGATGGTTTTTCAAAGTGGGGCAATGAGCATCTGATTATCATCTCCATGTGGCGTTTTCAGAATGTGCCGGGCGATGCTGCGATTTCCCTGGCATTACATCGCGTTATCGAGCATCCGCCTGAACCGCCCCCGGTATTGGAGTTCGCCGCCGAGAGAGAAGACCCCAGCGAGTTGGTGCGTTTGATGTGGCTGGATTCGCTGCCCGAACTGGTGCGTGAAGAATTGCCGGTGGAAGACTTGATGGGCTGGCTGTTGAAAAAATATCCAGAGCGGAACACGGCGGATGTGCTTGGGGGATTCAGCGGGCTGGTATTTCACCGTGACTTCCAAGCGGCCTTCACAGACGAAAAACTAAACACCTACAAGACCACCGACGGCGAAATCGAAGCATCCCCGCTGATTCTTACATTCACATGAACGAACTTCCTCATCTTGCAAGCATCTTTGACCGTTTGAAACGTGGTTGCCATCTTGGTCCTGACGACGAGCCGGAATTTTCGGCATTGAGTGCCCGGCCAGAGGAATATGCCGACTATTTTGCAGGGATTGGCCTGACACTCGTTCGCCACGAGCGGGACTTTTTCTATTTTGAGCCGGACAACCCGGAAGCAGTGCCGGACACGTTGCCACGCATTGCCGTGTTTTCCTATATCATCATTGACCACGCTGCCAACCAAGGCCGTCCCATCGAGGAGTTTATCTTTGGCCAAAATTTTCTGGTGACGGCATTGCCGCATTTTTCACTCGACCGCTATTCCGCGTTGATGCGGCAAGCAGACGTGCATGATTTCAACGACTTGAGGACATTGCTGAACCGCATGGAGCAAATCGGCTGGGTCAAAGTCAAGGGGCTGGGGGAAGATGAATTTCGTTTTCTCCGCCCATTTCACCGTGTTTTTTCAAAGTGCCTTGAACTCGCGCAGCCTCCCGAACCCGCGCAGGCAAATGCGAGCCAACCAGTCGAAACATGAGTTCATCCGCCATGACCACCGGCCCAACACGAATTATCCTCATCGGCTCTGGACTTTACGAATACGCCGAAGTGGAGCTTGCGGGCGCGTTGCAAATCGTTGGGCCAAATAATACCGGCAAGACGACCCTCATCAACACGCTCCAGTTTCTCTACCTTGATGACCGGCGACACATGGATTTCGGCTCTTACACGCCGGAACAAACCCGCGAATTCTATTTTCCAAACCAATACAGCTACATCCTTTTCGAGTGCCTCGGCGCGACCGGCCAATGCGTCATTGGCTGGCGCGGACAAAGCAAAACGAGCGGTGGCGACCTGGAACGATTTCACCATGCCGGACCATATGTTGCCGCAGATTTCCTCAACGAAAAGAATCAAGTCAGAGAACCGCGAGAGGTGAACAGCCGGCTGGCGCTGAAACAATTCCGTGTCATCAAGGGTGCGCAAGAACAGAAAGAATTGTTGCTGCCGGCGGTCAACGGCGAAGGTCGCGGCCTCGGCATTGTCGCGCTCCGCGAAGCAGACAAGTATCATCACTTCCGGGAGACGTTAAAAAATCTGCTAACCTTGAGCGCCATCACACAGGAGCAGATGCGTGACCGGCTATTGATGCTGGCAGACATTCCGCCTGACCGCACGGCGTTCGATGCCCGTGAGCTTTTTGGCGATGATTACGACCGTATTCGCACGCGCAAGGAACAACTGGTAAAATTCAAGAAGAACAAGACGCTCGTAGAAAAGCTGGTCGGGAAGTTTGGCGAACGTGAAGCTGCACGCGGCGAATTGGTTTGGCGCTGGACTGACTTGCGCACGAAGCGGCAGAAGTTCGAGAAAGAACATGAAGACAAATTGGCAAAGCTTCACGACGAAAAAGCGATTCAAGAAAAACGATTAAAAGAACTTGAGGCGGAACTGACCGACCGGCGAAATGATGTGACGGCGTTTTCAGAGCAGAAGGGGCAATTGGTCGCCCCGCTCAAAATCATCGAAGCCCAGGGCAAAGAATTTAAGGATTTTCCAGAGGAATTAGAGCGGGCGGCACTCCTCAATTTGAAGCGGGAGATTAGCGCGCTTGAAACGCAGTTGACCAACGCCGAAGGGGAGTCGCGGGAAAAAGCGAAACAAAAAGTTGAGTTCTTCGGCGAGCGTGTCGCTGACAAGGAAAAAACCATCAGGCGATTCGATCATCTTGCCGTCACCGCGCTTCGCAAGGATTTCAAAGATAACGAACTGAGCGTTGTGTTTCGTATCCTTAACCGCGACTTACTGGAATTGCCTGTTAGCAAGGACGGCATTGAAATCTCGCGGCAGAAGGAGTTGCTGGCAGCATTGCGTCGGTTGCTGGATTGCACACAAGACGGGGTTTATCGCGACGCCAACGTATCGTTTGCTTTGCCCAATACTGGCGAGCCGTTGGCGGGATTGGAAAACCTGGACACCGCTCGCGAGCAACTGGCTGACTACCAATCAACTCTCAAGCGCTGGAAAGATACGCTCACCGCAATCGAACAACGGGAGAAGCTGGAATTACGGCGCAAGGCGAAGCTGGCAGAAATTGAGGCCAGGGAAAAACGACTTTTCCAATTTGGGGAATATCAGACCGCAAAAGCAAATGAACCGCGCCTCCGCGCCGAGTTAAGGAAGATTGAAGCAAGCATCGTCACGGCGAATGACCGGATCATCAAATTGACGGGCCAGCACAGTTCAGCCGAGAAAGCCAAAGCTGCTGCGGAAGGTTCAATTCGGAAGCAGGAAGATGATTTTGGAAAAATCATCGGGAATTTCAACGGCTGTATCTTCCCGGAATTTTCCAACAAGCCACGCATCGCTGATGGCATCCCGGATGATTTTGACGCCGCCATCACCCTCTTCATCCGCCAACAGGAGAAGCAAAACAAACTTTGCGACGAGATAACCAACCTGCTCGCACAGACAGAGCAGTGGTTTGGTGACGAGTTCCGGGGCGTGGATGAAGACGAAACCATAGCCACATTGCAGGCGGAGTTGGAGGCGTTGATAGAAAAAGAAGACGCCCTTGCCCGCGACTGGAATGCACATATCCACGGCTTGAAAGCGACGTTTGATCTGGTTTTGAAAAACCTCGGCCACGTTCGCAGCGCGGCCACGAACCTCAACCGCGCGTTTGACAAAGTTCAGGTTTCCAACCTCAAAGCCGTGAGGCTGGAAGTCGTCGAGCAAAGCGACATGGTGAGTTGGATCAAGCGGCTGGCGGAATTTGAGCCGGGCGGATTGTTTGAATCAGACCCGCAACAGGAATCCGCCATCGCAAACTTTCGGCGACATATTCAGGACAACCCGGTGATCCGTTTCACCAATCTGTTCACGCTTGCCTTCACGGTCACTGGAGCGGACGACCAGCGTCATACCTACCATGACTTTCGACAAATTGAATCAGAAGGCACGACGATTACGATCAAAGTTCTGTTCAATCTGCTATTGTTGAAAAGTCAGTTGAAAAGCGATGGCTGCGCCGTGCCATTCTTTCTTGATGAAATCCAAACACTTGATGCCGACAACCGGCACGCCATCTTGCAAACAGCGCGGCAACTCGGTTTCATTGCCATCACTGCTGCTCCTCAAGCGGTCAGCGAAGTGGATGCGATTTATTTCCTCCAACCACAAAAGGGACGGATTATCCTACGGCATAAACACCGCGTAACAGTCAAACGCGCCTCGACTGCCAGCAAGTGATGAAACTTCAGGTTCAAGCCCAAGCCAAGCTTCGCAAGCTAATTGAAATTGGTGCGTTACCTGTCAGCCAATGCGGTAAGGCGTTTCTGAACCTCCTTGAACCACTGTTGCATGGCGGAGTACTGGAATTAAAACCGAGCGGCGGCGGGCAAAAACTCGCAGTGAAAAATGCCGACGCCTTGCGTGACTTTTGCCGCCAGCGCTTTCCAGAAACAAATTTACCGGTGGATGCTGGAAGTCGCGTCGAAGGTGTGGCCCGGTTTCGCGATACGAAAGCGATGGCAAATCGGGAAAATGAGATCATTTCTTTTCGGGTATGGCGAGACGACGCCTTGTTGAAGGGGGGCAAGTCTGTTGGTGCGGCGGCGGCGGCGGCCGCGCATGGTGTTTTTTCTTTTCTGCTGGCGCAGGATTGCCCCTACGAATTGAGTGGCGCATGTGCGCTGGTGGAAAATCCGGCGGTGTTCATGGTTGCCGAGCAGCTCAATCTTGACGTTGGCCTGATGATTTACGGACATGGGCGAATTTCCAGTCGCGCAATTGATTGGTTAGCCCGTTCGACGGCTTCTGGCTTCAGACTGCTCCATCTACCAGATTACGATCCGGTTGGCCTGTCAGAATTCCAGCGGTTGCACGCACGCCTTGGCGAGCGCGTAATTCTCCATTTACCCGCCGACTTGGAAACCCGCTTTGCTCAATTTTCCAACCGCAAGTTGCTGGAAAAGGGAAACAGCCAAGCAATGCTCGCCCAACTCCGGCGTTCAAACTTGCCCGCCATTCGTCGCGTGGTCGAACTGATTGACCGATACAACGCAGGATTGGAGCAAGAGGCGTTGTTGCTAAAACTCCACTCGTGATCACTGGTCATATATAGTTACCATGAAGCCGGACGTATTTGCCAAGCTGGAAGAACTTCTCAGCACCGATCATCGGGCAACTGCGACTGGGATTGCCTTGCTGGTTGATTCCCCAACCATATTTCTGATTGATGAGCACCATTCATCCGATTCACTGATTGACGATAACATTGCCATCGCCCGGACTTTGATCCGTATTGCGGGTGTTACTTTGGTTGGTGTGGAGGGTTGTGCAGGCGGTAGAATTACTCTCCAAGACCTCAAGACCCCATTCCTTGGTCGGTGTTTTGGCGGACGGCATCGGCTCACTGCCGCCATTTTAGGTATTTCAGGCTTGGAAGTAGTTGGAGTGGATTCACCAGAATTGTGCAAGCAAATCAATGAGGATTGCCAGCAACGCAAATGGACTCCTGCCACTCATCCCGGCGAGGAACTGCGGTCAGCACACATGGCGACAAAACTCATCCAGACAATCCGAGAGCGGGGGAACATCCAGGCAGCCATCCTCAATAGTGGAGCAAGGCATAACGATGACATGGAGGCAATTGTCCGAGGCGTAAAAAACTACGACGTTGGCGCAGATGGAGTTTCTTTTATCCGGGTTCGCTCCAGGCTGTTTCCAACATTATGATCGCACTTCCTTAACAAACCACCAAACGAACCGCTTTTAGCCGAAGCAAATTGAACATGGACAAGCCGCGCGTTGGCATTATTGATTACAAAAGTATTTTAGAGCATTATCAAGATTGCTCGAAAAACCAGCTAATTGCCCAATTGCAGGAAAAGCTTCCATTGTATTTTCGCGACGCCTATGAGGAAATGACACGACGGAAAACCGACATTGTTCGAGTGCGATACAACACGTTTGAATACATCTATGATCATTTTCCTGAATTGCAGTCGAACCAGACTCCACTTCCTGATGTGAAAATTGAACCAAGACTCGTTGGGGTTTTGGGATGCTCATCGCCACAGACAAAAAAGCGCGACGATTACCGGCTCAAAGGCTGGGTTGGTCAGACGGAAAAATATTTTGGTCGGCTTTGGGATAAAGGACATTTTATAGCGCATTCGATTGGTGGAGCAGTGGACGGTGCGGAAATTAATGTTTTCATACAAAAGCGAAGTTTGAATCGAGGCTGGTCGGATGAAGGCAAACGATTTCGACAGATGGAAACATTTTGTGCAACGAATCCTGGCACGTTCTGTTTTTCACGGCCACTATATTTTGATCAAACAGCGAAGCCTGCCTTCATGGAATTTGGCGTTCTAAAAACTCACAAGAATCTCTGGGTTGATTGTTTTGTTAACAGTTAAGCTTTTCATGTTCTATGATTTATGACGATTGATTAGAAAGATTCCCAGAACGCCGTGACCAACGCGTTTTCTTGCTTCACTTCACCGGCTGATGGTCGGCCCTGTCTCCCTCACGACCACGCCCGTTCCGTTCCGCAAAAAGCGCGCTCGTCACGAGCGCATCCTCACAATGCCGAAGGATCGGCGTGCTTCCGCCTGCGGCACGGCGACGGTCGTTTCGCTCCGACTCCATGAGGCGTTGCACTGCCTCTGTCACCACGTCTCTGTAACCAAGCCCAGTTTTGAGGAGTTCGCGCGGATAAACGGACATGCTGGGAATTGTCTGTTGGTCGTTTGTCCCCGCCTGATCCGATTCGTTTGAGAATCGGAAGGCATCAAGTTTCTCTATCAACTCTGTGCCGGGCTGTAAGCTCGAAAGAAAGGCATCCCATTCATCACCCCGCTGTATATCCAGACTACTCCGCCAAAGGCAGTATTGCGTCAACTCATCCCCGGTCAAGGCCACTTTGCCTAAATGCTTTTTTTGATACTCTCCGTCGGCCTGTGCCCAACTGGCATAACAAGAAAAGGGTAAATGGGTCGCGTTCGTTCTGTCCTCGATGTGTGTTTCCCAAACCACCTGCTTGAACGCCTCATCCCATCGGCCATTGCCGTGAACGGGAGGCGATGGAAGCGACAAATGAACCGTAAGGTGATCGTCTTGTCCGTTGAATTTGACAAGATTCCCAAACACATCGTCCACCACCTCCGATGGCTCTGGCTTTTTGGTATCAGGCTTCAGTTTCTTGTCCTTCACCCATTGCTTGAGCTTGGCGCGGTAAATATCCGTGCCGGCAAGATATTTATCAAACGATTTATTTATCATTGTCTCGTCAGTAAGGAGTGCGAGCGATGGCGGCATTGGGGCGGTATCCGGCACTCCCATTTTGCCTGCAATAAACCTTTGAATTCGCAGCAATATCGCCCGAGAGTCGTTGCTTGACGCATCTCTGAACAGTCCCGGAATTTCTCCAATCGTGAAATATCCGCGTTCGAAAAGGTATTGGCCAAAACGCACCGCAAACTCCTCAATCGCATTAGTTTTGTAGTCGCTGGCAAGCTGCCACTCCCACCAATACGAACTGAGGCTCTTGAGATCGTGCCGAAAATCCACATCCAGGAATTTGCGCAATTTATCGTAGCCGGGTTCCCGCCCCAACTCCATCTGGCTCCAGCCGACGTAAATGTCTGCAAACTGATCGGCAGCCTTGAAGCGCCGTTCGGTCATGCCGGCCAGATCGTCATTGCCACGGAATCGTTCAATGTAGAAGCCCGCCAATCCGAGACTGGTGGTCAGGTTGGTAAAAACTCCCGCGCCACCAACATCATGCGGTAGTTCATTGGTGAATTCACCCCGGACGGTGTAACGATTGCCAACGTTTGTCAGGCTTTGTGCCGGATACAATGCGGTGATTACCGCAAGTTCAGCCGGGTCAAAGGATTGATAAATTGGGGCGCCGGTGTTTGTGTTCACGCCGTCCGCACGGTAAAAGACCAGAGTTCGCTCGATGCTATTACCTTGCGGTTGGAGTTCGATAATGTATTCGTTGTGCGGACAGCCCGTAACCAAGAAAGCTATCGCTGCCATGGAAAAGGGCAGGCATTTATGAAGTGAATTTGTTTTTTTCATAGTCATTGCTGCTGGACTTTCCGAATGATTCTCGCCCATTGATTTCCACCAATAAATCTTCCAGCCCCAAAATAATGCGCCCGTCAGTGCCGAAACTGATTTGTGCCGGTCAATGAGTTCGGCGACCAGCCGGGATGATTCCTGAAATTTGGCCTGAAGTGCGCCACCAAGTAGCGGCTGCCATTAATGGTGAAATTGTAACTGGCTGACACACTCACAGTTTTATCATTCTCGGTCCAGCGCTCAAAAATAAAACCGTTATTTGGTGTGACAGTCACTGTTTGGGAACTGCCTGAAGCAAAATCGCCACCACCGTTTACTGTGCCTCCTTCGTTCGGCCTAGCCCTTACTGTCAATGCGACATAAGTAACCGCTCGCGATGTAGTGGAAGAGGCGACCGATCTGGTGGCAATACTTTGAAGCGCGGGTGTGTTTTGGATTTGATTCGGGGCAATTGCACTCGCAGAAACTTGCGGAGAAGAAGCAATAGCCGGTTTAGCAATACCGCTTACGTTTCCGCTGCCGCTCGAAAACGCGCTGGCTGTGGGCTTCCTCAACCAACCTTGACAATAATAACTGGGTCCAAGCCGTGAAGCTCCTGGCTGTAATACATCTACTGTATATTTTTCTCCTGAAACAGTCATTGGATAAATAAAAGCCGCATCCCGCGAACTCTCGGTAACATTCTGTTGAATGACCGTGATTTGTGTGGGGCTTACTTGGGTAATAATTGCAACATGTCCACCTGCTCCTCCTCTAAAACATAAAATATCACCAATTTCAGGAGAGGTATTTCCACCATTTTGAAAACTTGTTAAATTTCTAGACGAGGCATTTGGATAATACTGATCTGCATTCTGGCCCGGTATTCGAATGTTTATTCCATAAATTAGATAATAGTATCTATTAATATATTCTACACACTGCCACTCCAACCCGCTATTAATACCGATGCTTGTGTTGTATATTCCGCTGTCGTTCTTGACTGAACCATTCGAGAAAGCCGTCACTCCCTTAAACGAACCGATTGCTGTTGAAGCTTGTGCCGGACCCGTACTATTCCCACTCGAAGTTTCAGTTAGTGAATTCAATGCCGTCGCTGTTAAATTCCCACTGCCTGAGACCACGGTTGGCGTTGGATTGGCAGTAGTTGCTACGACCGAACCGCCACTGCTTGGCAAGGTGGTTGTCGGCGTGTTGGCCACAGGTGGCGTTTGGAAATAGAGAACGCTTGAAGCCGAAAGAATCTCGGCCGAGCCATTAAAACTCGTCATGTTCCAACGGTAGGAATGTCCATTAACCAAAACATTGGCGGGCAAGGTGAAAGATGTACCTGTCAATGGCGGATATGTTGTCCCGTTGGCATTCGGATAAATCAGTGGCGTGCCTGCGGCGGTCATGTCCCGTATGTAAAGGCCATAACCCGTTGCTCCGCTTGCTGAATTCCAGCCAAAGGCTGGAGTCAGCGAGCCTAAAACTATTCCGGGCGAGCTCAAGCTACCCGGGGCATTGATCGTCGGCGGATTCACGGTAATAGTTGTTGGCGAAGTTGCCGCGACTGCAACCGCAGGCGTCTGAAAATAGAGAACGCCGGAAGCCGCACTGCTTTCGGTTGATCCGGTGAAACTGGTCATGTTCCAGCGGTAAGAATGTCCATTGACCAAAACATTGGCGGGTAAGGTGAAAGACGTGCCGGTCAGAGGTGAGTAAGTCGTTCCATAAGAGTTCGGATAAATGAGCGGTGTGCCTGACACCGTCATGTCCCGGATGTAAAGACCATAGCCTGTTGCGCCATTTACCCAGTTCCAGCCAAAGGTTGGCGTCAGCGAACCTAGCACCATTCCTGGCGAACTCAAGCTGCCCGGTGCATTGATCGTCGGCGGATTTGCGATAACGGTCGATTGTGGAGCAACCGCAACCGTTCCCGACGAGCTTCCGGCTCCCGATGAAGTAATTGTCGGCGGGCTGGCCGTAACCGCCGGCGTTTGGAAATAGAGAACGCTTGAAGCCGTGCTACTCTCGGTCGAACCAGCAAAACTGGTCATGTTCCAACGATAAAAACGTCCATTGGCCAAATAACCATTTGGTATTGTGAACGATGAGCCGGTCAACGGATTGGCTGTTATCCCGCTGGCATTGGGGTAAATCAGCGGTGAGCCTGGCGCCGTCAGGTCTCGAATGTAAAGTCCGTAACCCGTAGCACCACTCACCGGGCTCCAACTAAAAGTCGGCGTCAGCAAACCCACCAATGTTCCCGGTGAACTTGGAGTGCCCGGTGAAATAGTCGTAGGCGGATTGGCAGCTGTAACTGTTTGGCAAAACAGCCACAGCGATAGCACAAAGGTTGTTTTTAATCGCATTTTCATGGGGCGATGAGCGGTATTGCTATTACTTTAAGACCCTGCCGTCACCATCTTTCATTTTGCCGAATAGGAGCAGGACAATATCCACAAGCCACCAAATACCACCTCCACCACAAGTGCATAGTTTGAATATGCCAAGCCAAGCCGAGTTCAAATACAAACGGTCAGCGCCAAACATGCCCAAGAACAGGGATAACAAGAAAGCGACAACCCACTTCTTATCGCTTTCACCGGCTTGCGCACGAACGACATTGAACCAAGCGTCCCGGTCGTTGTCGTTGGGGGGCATATTCAACTTTTCATGTCATCGGCGGCAGTGCGCTGATAAAGCGCTTCACCAAACTGGATGACCATCCCGGGTGCGAAACTGAAACCTCTGTTCCTCCAGCGATGGGATTGGCAGTCACGACAAGGTTTTGGAAACGGATTAATTTCCGAATAACCATGAAATACATGATTATTCCGGGAATGATGCAGAACAGAAAACCAATAACAGTGAATATGATCATCATGACCGGAATCGGAGGCCTGCCCTGAAAAGTAACAACTCGTCCCGATTGAGTTGTTGCCCTCCATTTTTCCGTGGAGAAGAATTGCACTGCCCGCACGATGACTTCTTCGCCTGAAAGCGAAGTCTTTGCATTAACAACAGCATCTGCCATATATGTCCTTTACTTTGATTTTTATTGTTACTGCTCTGCCAGTTCCATAACCCAAACATCCCATTTCAGTCCACGATTGGAACGGAAATAGATCGTTTTGCCATCGGGACTTATGATTGGATGGTCGTCACGAGAACCGTTTGTGGTCAGTTGTTGCGGATTCGACCCGTCGGCATTCATGATCCAGATATCGTAGTTCGGTATGCCGCCGGAGATACCTCGGTCACTGGCAAAAATAATCTTTGAGCCGTCGGGTGACCAGGAAGGATGAATGTCGTTTGCGTCCGAGCCGGTGGTTAGTTGCGTTGGCTGGGTGCCGTCCGGCTGCATGGTCCATATCTTCCATTTCCCGACATTTCGATCCATGACAGCGCAAAGAATTGTCTTGCCGTCTGGGGACCAGCGGGGTTCCTGCCCCTCACGAAGTTGCATCGGCAGACCCGTCGGAAGTCCATTCGCTGAAAGAGAAAGCGACCATATTTGAGGTATAGTGGTTCCCTCAGTGAATGCCGTCCACATCAACAGCTGACTATTGGGAGATATTTGGGGAAAGCGGTCTATGGTGGTTCCCGGCGTCACAAGCGAAAGCCCACCACCGCCCTGGTTGGCTACGCGAAAGATGCTGTTCTTTCCGGCGCGGCTTGAGGCAAAGTACACGAATTTTCCATCGGGTGAAAAACAAGGGGCGTCGTCAATGTAATTGCCATCCGTGCATCGTTTCATGCTCCCGCCGGCACCGACATCAATGGACCATAGGTTTGAGAATTTGGTAAGGGTGCCATCTGGGGCCGGTTCTTGATCGAGAACATCCATTATTAACCGCTTGCCGTCCGGGGATAACGCGAACCCGCCAACCCATCGCGTTGCTGGAAAATCCGTGAGCCACCGCACAGCGCGAACCGAGGGAGACCGTTCAATTACGTCACGATCAGCAAAAACAACGCTGGATTGGACTTGTATCTTTCGATCCACCACCACGAGTTCCTGATAAACATTGCCTGGGATTTGCGTCCCCATATTCACCTCAAATGTCTGGGGTGAAGAAGGCGTCAGCGTTACACTTTTTGAATTGTAAGACATAAGACGCAGTTCATAAGTTTGCGTGTCACTGGTAAGGGGTATAACAACGGGAGTCTGACCAACCATCTCTCCAGTTTGCGTGTAAACGCTGGCTCCACCGGGAATACTCGTCAAAGTGATTTTGGGTCTTTCAAGTTTGATCAGGACGTTTGTTGGTCCGCCTGAAGACAGCGAGATCGGCTTCGGAACATATCCGTCTTTTCTCAATTCTCCCAGCCAATTGCCGCTCAAGGGACCAATCGGCGGCGTCGTATAGGGGGTGGTGCCCATGCTAAGCCCTTTTTGATAAACACTCGCTTGGGCTGGATCACTATTAATTGTTACCATGGTTCCGCAACCGGCAAGAAAGATTGCCGCCGCAAGCCCAATAAGGACAACTGGGAAGATTTGTATGTTTTTCATGTTTTGATGGTTGCCATTCTGCATTGTTTACCAAGGATTCTGAAAGAGAGGTGTGAGACCTTGCCCACCGGGCTTCAGATGAAACGTGAATGACTATTGCAAACCTCTAAAGTTTGTCAAATACGATTTAATAAGTTATAATTAATATCAAGTCGGTTAATTCTCCCTTCGCAGCGCTGCCAGCGGCGATTCTTTACTGCACAACTCGATTTGAATCCGAATTAACCGGACGAGTTGCCAGAGACGACATGGGTAAAAAATCGAATTGAACGGTATCAGCGGCCCCGACGACAAACGCCTTGCCCTGATTGGCAACCATACGTTTGAAAAGGGAGAACGGAAGACTATAAAAATTGACGGCCAATCGGTGGTAATTCAATGTTTGGAAATAACCGCGACGACGGCGACCATTTCAATTGAAGGCATTGACGGCACCCGCACTTTGACCCTGAATTGACTTATCAGAGGTTTCCTGCGCGCCGGTGGTACGAAAACCGGACGCCGCTGTCAGCCTCTTCGCCCGTGCCAGACCGCCCCGCAATCCGCCCAGGCGCCCCAGCGCCACTGCCGCCGGGAAATGAGCCATGCCCCCGGCTTTCATTTATCGCCACCGTTATTGAATTAGAACCGTCCGGTAAAAGCGATTGGGGATGCTTGGTGAATCCCAATCCACAACCGAGTAGGGAGTGCTGGGTAAGGTGAAAATTCCAAGCGATTGCCAGGGGCCGGTCACGATGTTCGTCGTAGCATCCAGGCGATAGCTGCTGCCGACCGTTCCATTGATTGTGATGACAAAATAACCATACCATTGCGCGATTCCAAGCGTGGATGAATTTTGAGGAGGAACCACCGTGATCTGATTGTCACCGCCAGTGGTTGCGGTTGCGCCAAAGAACAGCGCCGAGCCGTTGATGGTTGTTGTTCCGGTGAAACCGGGAGGTGGAACCAATGTGTAACTCAAAGTCCGCGTCAGGCCATCCCAGAAAACGCCCCAGATGATCCGGCCATTCGGAGCATCCAAGCTGCCGTAGCTGCTGACATTCAGCACCGTGAAGTTCGTCGGCACAAATTCTTCCACCAGATAAGCCGGGGTTGCAATCGGCGGAACGACCGTGACCGTCACCAAGAAATTGGTTCCGATCCGGGTGATTTGGCGTGTGACCACCGACCCGCCCAGGGTGTTCACGGTCAGTGTGGCTGGCTGACTGGTGGAATTGCCACCGGCATTGGAAACGGTGGCGGTGTAATCCGCTGCATCACTCACCAACACGGATGAAATGCTGTATGTGGCTGCATTTGCGCCGGAAATCGGAGCGCCATTTTTGTTCCATTGGTAGGTGAACGGCCCGGTGCCGGTGGCGGCGACGGCGAAGCTCACACTGGCACCCAAGCCCACCGTTTGTGAAACCGGATGTTGAACGATGACCGGCGGGGACGGCGGCAAAATAACCGTCACTTGCGCCACCATGCTCGTTGCCCGTCCAGCGGCGTTGGCAGCGACCAAGTAATAATTTCCTGCACTATTCGCAATCAAATTGGCCAGCGTCAAATCTGTGTTTGTGGCTTGTGAGACGGTGCTGCTATTCCGATACCATTGATAGGTAATTGGCGCGGTGCCATCTGCTGAAGCCGACAGCGTGATGGTATCACCGGGCAAAGCCGTGACCGGTTGCGGTTGGCTTGTGAAATGAGGCGCTTGGAGTGCGGGCGTGCCGCGAATGCTCTGAATTAAAACCTGACCATAGGACGGGTTATCTCGCTGGTCATAAATGCGGGTGAGATTCACCAAGCCCAACGTCCATTCTGTTGTTGTAGGTTCGCCCCAATAATTGTCAGGTGCAACAACCGAAATTCCGCTGTCATTGCGGAGTTCAAAGCCGGTGTTCTGGTAGATGTCGTTGCCGGAGATTGACAACACTGCCGGCTGACTGGCATTAACCTCCACTCCAACGCCGCCGTTGTTGTAAA
>Ga0182027_10007435_pt1 | contig 16123 bp, 10 predicted proteins | sample 712E1DmetaG_FD_121300 | JGI IMG/M metagenome (GOLD analysis project Ga0182027, IMG submission 121300) | Permafrost microbial communities from Stordalen Mire, Sweden - 712E1D metaG (Illumina Assembly) | ecosystem: Environmental > Terrestrial > Soil > Wetlands > Permafrost | place: Sweden...
AGGCCGACCATCCTGCCCACCTCGGCGCCCCATTGACCGGAGGCATTCACCACGATCTCGGTCTTGATGGTGCCCTTGTCGGTGACCACTTCGTTCACGCGGCCATCTTTCAAGTTGATCTTTTCCACGTTCGTATCCGTGAAAATCTTCGCGCCGCGGTTTTTCGCGCCAACCGCCAGGGCATTCGTCAAGCCGGTCGGATCGATGACGCCGTCACTGGGCGTATATGCCGCACCCACCACGCCGTCCAGAGACATCATCGGGAAAAGTTTATGAGCCTCCTTGGGCGAGATCAACTCCATGGGCACACCAAATGATCCGGCCATGCCCACCAGGCGCTTGATCTCTTCCATACGCTCGGCGGAAGACGCAAGGCGGATACCACCGACTTCACGCCAGGAAGTATCCTGACCGGTCTCCTCCTTTAATTTGCGATAGAGATCGGTACTGTAGTGCATCATGCGAGTTAGATTGGCATCGGTGCGCATCTGGCCGACAAGTCCGGCAGAATGCCAGGTCGATCCACTGGTCAGCTCATGGCGCTCCAGCAGGATGACGTCTTTCCAACCCATGAGCGTCAGGTGATAAGCAATACTGCACCCACCCACACCGCCGCCAATGATAACGACCTGGGCTTGTTTAGGAAGATCAGACATTTTTGAAACTCCTTGTTCAGAACAAAATATTTACATTTTCTAAAAGTTCATATGGAAGGTCCCACCATCATGAACCTGGTAAATGTCCTATGATTGCCAGATCGATCCCGGCCTGGCCATGGCAGCCACAATGTCAAAGGATGAAATAATACCCAACGGAAAATGTTCCGGATTTTTAGTGTCCAGCACAACCAGGCGGTGATGATGGGTTTTGATCATGATGTCAGCGGCTTCACGCAAACTGGCGTTAAGATCAATCGTCAAAGCCTTATGCATGACATCGTGAACGGTCAGTTTTTCATCCACGCCTTTTTCCACAAAAGGCATCAGGTCTTTGCCACTCACCACGCCTTCCGGTTTGCCTTCTGCGTTCACAACGAGCACTGAACGCCAGCGGGCTTCCGTCATTGTGCGGGCGGCGGAAGTAAGCGGCGTTTTATCGCGGCAGACCAAAATGGCATCCGACATCACTTCAGAAACAATGCCGTGTGAATGTTTTTCCTCCCTGGCAATACTGGCCACGAAATCGGAGATGGAAATCACTCCCACGGCTTTGCCCTTATCGGTGACCAGGAGGCGGTTTCTTTCCTTTTCATTCAGGATATGGGCAGCTTCACTGAGAGGCATGCCGACTTCCACCGAATCAACAGGTGTGGACATGAGCTCGGCGGCAGTGATCTTACTCATGGTTTTCATGCTTTCGGGGTCTTCCGAAAGCCACTCGCCAGCCAGTAAATCGTAGTCAGAGAGGAGCCCCAGAGGACGGCCATGACGGTCGGTAACGAGGATGGCATGGACATGATGCTGCGTGAGCAGGACGGCCAGCTCGCCCAGTGTTGCGTCGGGGCGACAGGTCAGCAGCCCCGGATGCATGAGATCTCGAACAAGTTTTGTCATAAGTCAACCCTCCAATTAATGGACTTCGTCCACGTCTTTGTACCATTTGACCCGATCACCCACCCGGGAACGCAACTGCCAGGCCATCGTTTTGGGTGCCTGATCAAGACGCGTCATCGCCAACTCGACCTGTGAGTTAATTTTGTCCTTCTGCTCGGAGGTCAGCTGTTCATAACCCTGAGCCAATTGACGCACCTTGTCCAGGTTCATGGTGGTTGTACGCCATAGACCCCAATCCACGCTGCATAATTCGCTGACGCGTTTGATGTTGATGGTCTCCTGATCTATGTCACCCAGGGGATGTTCGAGCAACAGCATAATGGTATCGATAATATCCTTTTCATTTATCTGGACAATCTGCATTTTCTCGAGCAGCATTTCTGCCAGAGGAATGCTTGGAGAGTCCACTTCAAGACGACCGGTCCACTTGATGACGTGACAAAAATTCAGTTTTTCATAGAAGACGTCGATATGCATGCCGGTCTCAGGTTTATCGAAGATGGCCCGCTCGCCTTCCGAAACAATGAAGACCTCGCGGTTTTCACTGTATCCCATGGCGGACAGCATGACTTTTATCTCCTTGGCCTGTTTGGCGTACGCAGCAAAATCTATATCGGTATAGGCGCGTCCCATGACTTGTTGAAGGTAACCGAAGTTTGGGCAATGCATTTGAAAGGCAAGTGATCCGATGACCCTCAAGAGCACACCGGCACTGTCGCTGGCTTTAATGATCTTCTTCAATTCGTTTTCAAACTTGTCCCGTTCAGCACGATCCTGCTCGGCCATTCCTATAGAACTGCTGGTCATTCAACGCTCCTATAGTGAGGATTTGGTAAACAGAAATTGATTGAAAATTAGAAATTGATGAGTCAAAGGGATGCAGAAAACATCCGCCGCATTATAACAAATAAAACAAAAACTTGCAAATTTCTTCAAAATCTTATATAATTGACAATTAAAGTACTCATTTTCCTTCATCCAGGCAGAATAACAAACCCGAAATTAATGAGCAAATTCCTTATTCCAGCCCAGCGGCGAGAACGGATCCAGGAATATCTGGTAAGCAACAAAATTGTTCGCACAGCAGATCTATGCGATATGCTGGAAACTTCAGAAGCGACCGTACGACGAGACCTGGAATGGCTGGAACAGGAAGGGATCCTGGAACGTACGCATGGGGGGGCAATCATCAACCAACGAATGGTCTTCGAACCGGAATATCCACAAAGAGCGCAAAGGCATCCCGAAGAGAAGCGACGCATCGGGGCACTGGCAGCCTCCCTGATCGAAAAGAACGACATTGTTTTCCTCAACAGCGGCACAACTACAACACAGGTCGTACACCAAATTCGTAACGATGCCAGCATCAGCATTTTCACCAATAATTTAAGCAGCGTGGCTGAAGCAGGCGAGCCCGGTTTTCACCACTATCTGATCGGAGGCGAATTTCAGCCCCGCTCCAATTCACTGGCAGGGCAATTCGCGATCGAGAATCTTGAGCGAGTATTCGCCAACAAGACGATCCTGGGAGTGGACGGGATCAGTTTGAAACATGGCTTTACCGTACCCTCCAATGACGAGGCAGAAGTCATACGACAGATGATCAGTCACACCAAGGGAGAAATCATCATTGTGGCGGACCACAGCAAGTGGGGCGTAGTTTCCAACTTTCAAATCGCAAAAATCGATGAGATCGATAAACTCATCACCGACGAAGAATTCGATCCATCCGCATTAGAATCCCTTGCGGATCACGGGGTGGAAATTTTGACCACAGAGGCAAATCCTGTCGTCTCCTGACGGTATCGTCGATGAAGCCGTCGGATCCTGTTTTTATCAAGAGATCAAGGCATGCCTGCCTCTGCCATTAAAAACTACAAAAAATTTTAATAATCTTGGATTACAATAGGGGCGCCGGATTTGAATAGACAAGAAATGCGTATTTACGGCGATAACGGTTACCACGCTGAGGTGTTAACCAGAATAGACGAGAAATTACTCATTCAATTATTTTATATAAGGTTTCTTTGAAAGGAGCCAGGTTATGTAGAGATATTCGAGTAGAAAAATTTGAGTAGAAATATTCGAGATTATTTCGTTCATACCGATTTACAAACATCTGTTAATTCCAAAGGAGAATAACAATGGCTACATCGGCAGCAATGAAACCGGAAGTCTTTACTCGAAAAGCATCGGGACTTGTACGCGTGATGTCCCCCTACTCCGCCTTCGTCTACAACATATTGACGATGGGCCTGATCTTTCCCTGGACCTACCTTTGGGCGCCCGGCTCGCTTCCCGGCGGTCACCTGGTCTGGGGAATTATTTTAGCGATGGTGTTCGAACTTCCCATCGCCTTTGTATACGTCTGGCTCTCCACCGCTCTACCACGCTCCGGCGGCGATTACGTATTCCAAAGCCGTGTATTTGGCGGCGGACTGGCGTTCACCGTAGTGATGTCCGGATTTGTAATCTGGATCCTGCAATGGGTGGCACTCTCGGGTTGGCTGGTCTCGTACCTGGGCTTTGCGCCGCTCTTCCTCGGTTTGGGTGCAACACTTCCGAATGCCGCATTGTCGAGTTTGGGAGTATGGTTCACAACCTCGACGGGCATCATCGTAGTGAGCATCCTGAATGCATTGATCTCGCTCGTCCTGCTGGTCAGCGGCTTCAAGAACTATGTGCGCTTCCAGCATGTGATGTGGTGGGGCACGCTGCTGTGTTTTGCCACCGTGTTCATTGTCCTGTTCACCACACCGGCGACTGAATTCATAACAAGGCTCAATGCCTTTGCCGTTGCCTCAGGCGGTGCGCCCAACTTCTATCAGACGGCCCTAGCTGCCACGACCAAGGCGGGGATCGACGTCCACCCGCCCTTCAGCCTGCTGGCCACCCTGCTAGTCGCGCCGATCGCCTGGACCTCTTTGCAATGGGCGACTTACTCCGCCCAGCAGAACGGCGAGATCAAAGATGCGCGCAGCTTCCAGTCGCAGTCCTTCATCATGGTCGGTTCGTTGATCGCCACCGGCTTACTGCTGGCGCTGCTGGCCGTGGGCATTGAACGTGTGGCCGGCTCAGAGTTCCTGTATGTAGCCGGCGCAGGCTACTGGTCCGGCGTCTCGGCAGCCAATATCAACGGATTCAACCTGTGGCCGCCCATCCTGGCAGTGGCTCTTACAGCGAGCCCGCTCGTGGTAATTATCATCGGTCTCGGCTACCTGTTGAACGGATTCCAGATCGTATGCAACTGTTACATCGGCATGACCCGTGTTTTGGTTGCGATGTCCCTCGACCGCCTGCTGCCCGACTGGTTCAGCAAAGTGGACGGAAAGCTGCATACCCCGGTGAACGCTCACCTGGCATATTTCCTGGCAAGCATCCCCGTCATTCTTGGCTACAGCCTGGTGGGAGGCTGGGTCGGCTTGACACTGGGAGTGACCTTCGGCTGCGGCTATGTGTTCGTGGTCACCTGCATCGCAGGCGCACTGCTACCCTACCGGGCCAAGGAACTTTATGAGGCCTCTCCGGGCGCGAAGTACAAGCTTGGCAATATGCCGCTGATCACGGTCCTGGGCATTTTGGGCGGCGTGCTAGGTACATTCATGGTGCTTGCATTCGTATTCGCCCCATCCCTCGGCGTCCTGGGCAATTGGGACTTCAGTGCCTTCCCATCCCATCTCTGGCCGCAGATCATCGCGATCGGGATCATCCTGATCTCATGGGTGTGGTATGTGATCGTAAAGAACAGTCAGAAGTCAAAGGGTATCAATGTAGACTTCGCGTTCAAAGAAATCCCGCCCGAATAAAATTTACTATTCAAAGGGATAATGGGTGGTCGGTGTTTCCAAAAGAAGCACGGACCACCCATTTCGCATCTACAACTTTCCAGATGTTGTAAGCCGGTTATTCACGGTGAACAACTCCGGAGAACTAAAATATTCCAGCCAACATACTGCTTCTTGCATAAATATCTAAACTTTTCCTTATCACTTATAGGGTAAAAAATGGGATCTTGGTTTAGATAATTACGCAGCACTCTGTAATTTGAATAAAAAAGGTCATTATGTCCGTCATCGAAGATGTTGTGGGTAAAATTGAAGACTGGCAGGGAAAGAGCGTTTCGATCCAACCGCTTTCGGGTGGATTGACGAACAGCAATTTCAAAGTAGAAGTAGATGGAGCGCCCTTTTTTATTCGCGTACCGGGGGAAAGCACCGAGCTCCTGGCCATCGATCGACGAAATGAATACTTCAATTCGAAAGCAGCTGCCGAGGCTGGGGTGGGGCCACGCGTTCTATACTACAACCCCGAATTTCAGGTCATGGTCCTGGAATTTCTCCAGGGCAGGACGATGTCAAAAGGCACATTGAACGAAGCCGGCGTGCCCACGAAGATCGCGCAGGTCATCAAACGACTGCACGGAGGTCCCCGGTTTTTGAGCGACTTCAATATGTTCAGGCTGACAGAGTACTATCTCGACATCTGCAAGAAGCACGTGATCCGCATTCCCGAGGGTTATCCGGACAGAATGTCCACCGTGAAGCGAATCGAGCAGGCCATGGCAGTCCAGCCCTTACCGACGGTCCCCTGCAACAATGATCTACTGGCAGAGAATTACATGGATGATGGAAAATCGCTGCGGATCATCGATTATGAATACAGCGGTAATAACGATCCATGCTTCGAACTTGGAAATACCTGCCAGGAGCTGCAGTACGATGACGCGCGCATTGTCGAAGTGTGCACCGGCTATTTCGGCAGTCCGTCAGCCAATAAAATTTCCCGCATGAAGTTAAATATGATCATGTCCGATACAGGCTGGGGGCTTTGGGCGGCGATCCAGGCAAAGATCTCGAAGATCGAGTTCGATTTTTGGGGATGGGCCATTGAACGGTGGAGCAGGGCAGAGGAGAAAATGGATTCGTCAGAATTCCCCACCTGGTTAAAAGACGTCCAGTCGCCCTAGAAAACCGGAGTGTAAAATCGATGGATTTTGATTAATCGATATGATTCATCGTACAAAAAACAATGAAAATCGCCAAACTTTGCAAAACCCTGCAAAAGTGATTATAATATTCGACTAGAAGCAATCATTTTCGTTCAATACTGAAAATCCTGTTAACATCGGCATTGATGACTAAAAACAAAATTCCGAACCAAAGCCGCATGATGATTGCACACAATGAAGGGATGTTGGCCGTTATAGCAGACCACTCCAAAAGGGGAGCCATATCCAAATTTAAAGAGCCATTATCCATTCAAATCCAGGAAATGAATAACGATCAAAGGTCAGGTCCAACTACGTGTGATCCATTAATCCCGCAGTCCAAACATATTTTCAATGCAGACATCCCCAAATAAATCGAAAGGCAGGATGAAACCATGAAAGACCAGGCACAAGTTGTCGTCGTGGGTGGAGGTATTGTCGGAGCCAACGTTGCGTATCACCTTGCGAAGCTGGGATGGACGGACGTTGTGCTTTTTGAAAAAGGCGAGATAGCGAGCGGGGAATCATCGCACGCCGCCGGCCTGGTGACCCAATTTGCCACATCACAGACCCTGATGCAATTCCGAAAATACAGCATCGAGCTCTACAGTGAGCTGGGCCTCTTCAGCCATGTCGGCAGTTTGCGCGTGGCTTCGACGGAGGATCAACTGAAAGAGCTTCAACGAAGCGTGAGCCGGGCCAACGCAATCGGCATGGAGGTCGAGATCATTTCACCCGCCGAGGCTCTACGCATCATGCCCCAATTGACCAAGGATAACCTTTACGGCGCAATTTATCTTCCACGCGATGGTCAACTGGACCCATACACCACGACCACAACCATGGCGCGGCTCGCCAAGGAAATGGGAGTAGAGGTTCATACCGGAGTGCGCGTTACAGGGATCGAGCTTTCATCCAAAGGTGAAATCCAACGCGTGATCACCGATCATGGTTCCGTGCGAACCGAGATCGTGGTCAATGCGGCTGGAATGTGGGCTCCGCGCGTGGCGGCTATGGCCGGACTTCATATTCCTACTACGCCGGTGGATCACCAGCATATCGCGCTCAAGGCTGTCGGTGGACATGAGTTTCCTCCCACGACTCCGTGTCTACGAGATCCCGATAATCTTGTTTATATGCGCCAGGAAGCCGGCGGACTGGTGATCGGCGGTTATGAGCCGAATCCATTCGCGCGCTGGATCGACGGCGCTCCCTGGGAGCACGGCGGTACCACCTTGCCCGCGGATTATGATCGATTCGAGCAATTGCTGGAAGGTGCGATACGGCGCATCCCGTTCCTCGACAAAGCCGGGATCATCACCTTAGTGTGCCATCCGGGCGCGTATACACCGGATTGCCAACCGATGCTGGGACCGATGGCAGGCGCGCGCGGCATGTGGATCGCGGCAGGGATGTCACTGAACGGTTACGGCGGTGCGGGAGGAATCGGCAAGCTCATGGCGGAGTGGATCGTAGAGGGCGAACCTTCGCTGGATGTCTATGCTTATCGTGCCACACGATTTGGCAACTATTATTCCAACCCGGAATATGCCGCCGAACGCACACGTGAAGGCGTCAAGTATTATTACCGCCTGCGTTTTCCGAACGATGAAAATGAATGGGCGCGTCCGCATCGCATCAGTCCGGTCCACTATCGTTTGCAAGAGATGGGCGCTGTCTTTGGAGAAAAGTTCGGCTGGGAGCGTGTAAACTTCTTCGAACCCGGTAAACCATGGCGCAGAGCAGGAGCCGATCAGCGCGAATGGGGCTGGAAGCGTCCCCCTTATTTCGAACGAGTTGGAAAAGAACATCAAGCCACGCGCGAACGGGTCACTCTCTTTGATCTGACGTCTTTTGGAAAAATAGAAGTGAGCGGCCCCGGTGCACTGCCGCTGCTGCAACGGGTCTCGGACAGTGATATGGACAAACCGGCAGGATCTGCAACATATACGCAGTTCCTCAATACACGCGGCGGAGTGGAAGCTGACCTGACGATCACAAGGCTCGCCGAGGATCGGTTCTGGGTCATCACCGGATCAGCATTTATAGGGAATGATCTTGCATGGCTCAGAATGCATACCCAACCGGATGATGGCCCGATCACGATCCGTGATATCACGATGGATTGGGCATGCCTGGCGTTATGGGGTCCGAAAGCCCGTTCGGTACTGCAAAAAATAACCAAGGATGATATCTCGAACGAGGTTCTTCCCTATCTGCATGCCAAGACGATCCATGTAAACGGCGTCGACATTTGGGCACAACGGGTCAGCTATGTCGGTGAACTGGGATGGGAACTGTATGTCCCGGCGGAGCGCGCAACTTTAGTCTGGGACGCCTTATTGAAAGCCGGTGAGGAATTTGGCATCGAAGTGGGCGGATATAAAGTACTGGATTCCCTGCGGCTGGAAAAAGGGTATCGCTATTACACAGCGGATGTCACACCGCTGGAGACACCGTTCGAAGGCGGCCTGGGTTTCTGCGTCGATCTCAACAAGAGTGATTTTATCGGCAAGGCGGCGCTCGTCAAACAGAAGCAGGACGGAGCCAAGCGCAAACTGTGCACAGTTGTATTGGACGGTGATGAGTTCACCCAGATCTATGGCGGTGAAGCCGTTTACCATGGCGGCAAGGTGATCACGCGCGTCCGCAGCGGAGGCTACGGGTATACCTTAAAGAAAAACATCCTTTACGCCTATCTGCCGATCGAGCTGGCAAAAGCCGGAACGCGGGTTGAGATGGAGTTGATCGAAGGTCGCCGCAGCGGTGAAGTAACCGCCACTGTACTTTTCGATCCGAAAGGTGAAAGAGTTCGCATGTAAATTGCCAACTCCGTGGCGGACATAATCCGTTAATTGTCCAGCCACATTCCAATCGAAGCGCAAGATCATAAGGTGTTGGTTAAATCCGTTTTATAAAGTAAAAAGGAAAACATACCATGTTATCGTTGAACGCAGATGAGTTATCACACCTTAAACAATTAATCGCCTTACGCCGCCCCGGTTACGGATTACCGCGGCCCATGTACCATGACGAGCTGCTCCAGCGTGCCGAGTTGGAATTCATCTGGCGGGGCGGTTGGTTATTTGCCGGTCACAGCTGCCAGATCCCAAACCCGGGAGACTACTTTCTCTACGATGTGGATGACGACTCGCTGATCATCGTTCGCCAGGACGATGGGGGGGTACAAGCTCTTTACAATGTCTGCCGTCACCGCGGCTCCATCATCTGCGAGGAAGCCGAGGGCCATGTCAAACGCTTCATCTGTCCCTATCATCAGTGGACTTACGACCGGAATGGTCACCTGATCCTCTTCCGAGGCATGCAGGACGGTCTGGATAAATCCCAGCTAGGCCTGCATCAGGCGGCGGCGCGTGAGGTGGAAGGAATGATATTCGTCAGTCTTGCCCAGGAGCCGCCAGATTTTGAACCCGCCTTCCAGGCCATCGCGCCAATGGCGCGCCCGCAGGGTTTATCACACGCCAAAATTGCCAAGATCATGGATTTCGACGTTCACGCAAACTGGAAACTGGTTTGGGAAAACAACCGTGAATGTTTCCACTGCAATGTCAACCATCCCCAGTACATCAAAGCCAACTTCGATCATTACAATGCCGACGACACCATCGACCGGGTGGCCGAGCAGTTGAACGCTGTCACAGCCCGGAGCGAAGCCAAATGGGCCTCGCAAGGATTGGCTGTTACCAGAACAGAAGCCGGTTTGACCGAATTCCCGGACCCAGAGCATAACATCTGGTATTCCGCCAATCGTACGCCGCTGGTGGACGGTTATGTGAGCGAAACCATGGATGGTCAGCCAATAGCTCCACTGATGGGTGATTACACCGATCCCGATGTAGGCACTCTGCGAGTGCGGATGCTTCCGAATTTTTGGAACCATTCCAGCTGCGACCACAGTGTATCCACCCGGTTAACTCCGAACGGACTATACCAAACCAAGATCCGCATGATCTGGCTGGTGGATAAAAAAGCCGAAGAAGGAAAAGATTACGACCTGGAGAAAATGCTGCCCTTCTGGCTGCTGACTGCCGAGCAGGATTGGGAAATATGTATGAACCAGCAGCGCGGCGTCAACTCAAACGCCTATACCCCGGGACCGTTATCCACTTACAAGGAGTACAACCTGGATCGTTTCCTGCGCTGGTATTTACAACAATTGGATGCTGCAATCGGGTAATCAATCCCAAAACACAACCAGAACCTTATGACTGGATAAAGAATAGTATGAACCCTCCTGCCTATATCGGATTCGGAATGCTCACACCGGTTGCCATCCTGGTCGTGGATGAACTGCCTGAACATAATACCGGCGCGCTGATCAGCCAATTCAGCGAATTCGTATTCGACGATGCAGCCATCGTAGCCTGCCTGCTACGTCAATGGGATGTGCCGACCGGTATTATCGGAACAGCCGTGGGAGATGATTCACGGGGTCGAGCCTTAGCTCAAACATTAAAAGACTGGAACGTTCAGGGTGAGGTGCGTCTTTCACCCAATATCATCACACCCTTGGAAGTAGATGTCTCCGACCGGACGGGAGCGCGAACCTATTTCTGGAAGCGCGACCCAGAGGTTCTAGCCACGTTGGACAGCGCGGACCTGTCGCTCATGCAAGGGGCGCGGGTGCTCTATGTGGATTGGTACGACGGTGAACACATCGTGCGTGCCATGGATGAAGCCGCGCGCTTGAAGATCCCAGTATTCCTTAATCTAGAATTTGCACATGCCGATCCTGACCTGCTGGCGCGATACGCCGAACGGTCAGATATATGTCAGGCCGTGACCGATGCAGCTCAGAAGGAAGAGAGCGACCCGTTGACTGTTGCCCGTAAGCTGCAGCAGGCGGGTGTTGAAACGGCCATTATCACCCTGGCCGGTGAGGGCAGCCTGGTGGTTCAAGGGGATGAAATTCTGCGCATCTGGGCACCCCCGGTAATTGCGGTAGATGGATGTGGAGCCGGGGCCACCTATTCCGCCGGTTTTATTTATGGTTGGCTGCAAGGGTGGCCGCTTGAAAAATCAGTCCGATTTGCCACTGCCGCAGCCTCTCTCAAAGTCACTCGATCCGGTCTTAAGATGTGGTCCGTTGATGATATACAAGAAGTGGCGACCATTCTAAAAGTCGAAACTTCCACTTTTACTCCCATGGAGAAGGAATAACCGTCCGATCCCACTGAAATGGATTGCCAACCTCTTTTATGAACACTTTTGCCACCCTACTTACCGATCAACAGGTCGAGCGCACGCATCAAGCATCCCTTGAGATCCTGGAAAACGTCGGCTTGATCGTGCGGAACACAAAGGCGCGGGAAATTTTCATCCGTCACGGCTGCCGTGCAGAGGGCGAACGAGTGCGCTTGCCGCGTGCGGTCGTTGAGCAGTTCCGAGTGATGATCCCCGCGAGCTTTACATTTCTGGGCCGTGACCCCAAATACGACCGAACGATCCCCGAGGATGGACCGGTTATCGTCACGGGCAGTTCAGCACCCAACATCATCGACCCTGTCACTGGTATTGAGCGACGTTCGCGCTCAGACGATATTGCACGCATAGCACACCTCATCCAGGAACTGCCTGGATACGATGTTTTCTCCGTCTCCGTACTGGCCAACGATGCACCGCTGGATCAATTCACATTGGCGCGCCTCTACCCGGCATTGAAGTATTGTCTGAAACCGGTGCGGATCACCAGCAGGGATTTAAATGACGCTAAAAAAGTTTTGCAGCTGGGCAGTTTGATCGCCGGGAGCGAGGAAGCCTATCGGGCACATCCCTTCATCACGCATCACTATTGTCCGGTTGTCTCCCCTTTGACAATGGATCACCTTTCCACAGAAGCATTGATCTTCTTCACTGAAGAAAAATTACCGGTTTACCCTACGATTGTCCCGAATGCCGGATTAACCTCCCCCATGTCTCTGGCCGGAACTCTGGCACAAGGAAATGCCGAATTCCTGGCGGCGGCAGTTCTAATGCAAATGGTGCGTGAAGGCACGCCCCTGATCTATGCCACACTGCCCACCGTTGCGGATCTGCGCACGGGTGCCTATGCCTCGGGAGGCATCGAGTGCGGCATGCTGCTTATGGCTCACACCCAGATGGCACACTTTTACAATGTGCCTTCCGGTGGTTACGTTGGTTTAACCAATTCCAAGATCAACGATGCGCAATCCGGGTATGAAACGGGCATGTCCACCACCGCCAGCGTACTGGCAGGCATCGACATGCTGAATATGGGTGGTTTACTTGAGGCTTTGAAGGTATTCGATTTCGCCAAAGCCGTGATTGACGATGAAATTGGCCAAATGTTAAAACGCATCAAACGCGGCATGGAATTCAATGAGGAAAACCTGGCTCTGGAAGTCATTACAAAGGTAGGGCCTGGCGGTTCCTTCCTGGTTGAACCGCACACCATGAAACGCATGAAGACGGCTGCGCTGCTTACCAAACTGTCAGACCGCGATTCCCGTACCGAATGGCAGAAGAAAGGAGCGTTCGATACTCACGCGCGGGCCATGCTACGTGCAAGGGAAATCCTGTCCAAGGCAGACCCGACCGGTTTTTCGCCTGAAGTAGATGCCCGCATCCGCGCTCAATTCAAAGAGCTGGTCCCCGGCAATTTAGAAATTGTGGAAGGCTGGTAGATTAACCTTATTTACCGGCATTCAGAATCATTGGATTATGATGTGAAAGGACGGATGGATGAAAATATACTTTGCCACCGACGTGCATGGTTCTGAGATTTGTTGGAAGAAATTTATCAGCGCCAGCAAGTTTTATGAGGCGGATGTCCTAATTTTAGGCGGGGATATGACCGGAAAGGCAATCGTCCCGATCATTGCACAGGGCGGCGGAAAATATAAAGTCACATTGCTGGACACCGAGACGATCCTTGAAACGAAGGAAGAGGTCGATAAGATGGTTGCGACCATCCAGGACCGCGGCTATTACCCGTATCTTACCAATCCCGACGAGGTTGGTGAAATCCTGGCAACGTCCGGCCGCTCGGATGAGCTCTTCGTTAAAGAGGCGCTTAAGACGATGCAGCATTGGATGGAGTATGCCGACGCCAGATTGGAAGTATCAGGCATCCGCTGTTTTGTATGCCCGGGCAACGACGATATGTTCGAAGTTGACGAGGTCATCAAGCAATCGAAACATGTCACCCTGGCAGAAGGCAAGGTAATCGAACTCGACGAGCACCATGAGATGATCAATGCCGGCTGGTCGACGCCCACTCCCTGGAATACACCTCGCGAGGAATCCGAAGACCAATTGCGACAGCGAATCCAGGTAATGATCGACCGTTTAAAGGATGTCAAGAACTCGGTCTTCAACCTGCATAATCCTCCTTATGGCAGCGGGTTGGACGAAGCACCGGAATTGACCAAGGATATGCGGCCAGCGTACGCCGGCCGGTCGCTGGTCCCGGTTGGCAGCCACGCCGTCCTGGAGCTGATCGAGAAGTATGAACCGCTGCTCACGCTGCACGGTCACATTCACGAGGGCAAGGGGACGCGCAAGTATAAAAGAACATTATGCATCAACCCGGGCAGCATGTACGAACAGGGCATGCTGCACGGAGCCGTGGTGGAACTCAAACCCAATAAAATCGGAAATTATATTCTCACGACAGGATGATGATTCATAATCGCGAGGACCCTGAGAATGGAGGTGGAAGTATTGACCGATAGAAGACCGTTGCAGTTTTGCAGATGACGGATTGAAATGTATCCCATCGGTTTGTCTCTCCAGGGCACCTGGAGACGATAAAACAAAGTGTTACACAGGAGGTTCGGATGGCTAATGCAAGCTTATTCGTTCGAAAAGCAAGTGGACTGGTACGATCCTGGTCCGTGTTCGACGCCTTCATTTACGCCACGTTCTCCATCAATCTGATTACTCTAGGCTTGTTCATCTTTTCATACTGCTATTACCTCGGAGGTAGTCTGGCGAGCGGCGTCGTACTTGGGGCGATCTTTACCATATTCGAAGTGATCGTATATGCCAGCCTGATCTCGGCCATGCCACGCGCAGGCGGAGATTATGTCTGGCAGAGCCGAATTCTTAACCGCGGGATCGGATTCGTCCTGACGGTTACCGGTTGGTGGTTCATCCTTTGGCTATGGACCCCGCTTTACGGTCAGATGTTATCCTACGAGTTCTATACCCCCTTACTGGCCATCGCCGGATTCAAGGATGCAGCCTTGTGGTTCACGACGGACTCGACAGGCCAGTTCGTCAGCATGTTGTCCGTGTGCGTCATTGTATTCGTGTATATTGCCATCGGCATGAAGGCGTATGCCCGCGTGCAGAAGTTCTGTTTCTGGGGTGGGCTGGTCGGTCTAGTGCTTGTGGCCCTGCTCCTACTCTTCGGGAACAACGCGACGTTCGTTGCGAACTTCAATGCGTTTGCACCAAACTTTGGGGCGCAGGCCGGCGATGTATATTCCGCAACGCTCAAAGCCGGTTCGGATGCCGGGACGGTAGCCGGGCCGCTCTGGCCGTTGGCGATCGGGGCGAGCATCCTACTCGTCCCGATGTTGACCTTCTTCAATCTTTGGCCGAACTGGGGCTCGACGCTCTATGGCGAAGTTCGCGGTGCCTCCGACTACAAGCGAAATTTCTGGGGCATGGCGGCCGCCATCATCGTTACAACCGTTGGAGCGCTACTGTTATTCGCTCTCATAGCGAAGACGATCGGCTGGGATTTTTATAATAAAGCCAACGGCGCATTTTGGAACTACACCTTTGGATATACAACCACACCTTCACCGCTGCCTATCTGGCCATACCCGGCGTTGTTCGCGGCCTTCCTGGTGAAAAGCCGGGTGATCCAGTTCATCGTCGTGCTGCTCATGAGCCTGTGGTGGTTTGGCTGGTCAGGGACCCTTTTCCTGAGCTCGACACGCGTTATCTTCGCCGCTTCCATCGACCGCATGCTGCCGGAGTGGGTGTCCAGAATCGAGCCGCGAACCAAGTCCCCGATCAATGCGCTGTTGTTGATGGTGATCCCATCGGCGATCATCTCCTACCTGTACGCCTATAAGATATTCAGCTTCAACACACTTGCACTCGATGCGACCGTGGTCATTGCCATTACCTTCCTCGGCTCGACCATTGCGGGCACGATCATGCCGTGGCGTGCGAAGGATGTATTCGATGGGTCGCCGATCGCCAAATATAAGGTACCCACCTGGCTTGGTTGGCTGGTCATGCTTGTCTTCGCATTATTTGCGGTGTATCTGATCTACATTTCCCTGCAATATGCGTGGACGATCCTAGGCGGTATCGGAGCCCTGGGCGCCAACGGGCTGACATGGTTCGTCGTAATCGTGCTCGGTCTGCTCACATTGGTCAATGCCGTGATCCTATTGTGGATCCTGTACTATGTTGCGAAAAGGGTCCTCGGGGGAGCAGCGATGCCAGTCGTCACACTGGCGGGACTGATCTTCCTGGGCTTCCTCGACTGGCTGTTGGTCGAGTGGTTCTGGGATCCGCACGTGCTACCTACGGCGCTACCGGCTGTCGGGACCTACGGCATCGGTTGGTCGAACGTAAG
>Ga0182027_10007437_pt1 | contig 16120 bp, 13 predicted proteins | sample 712E1DmetaG_FD_121300 | JGI IMG/M metagenome (GOLD analysis project Ga0182027, IMG submission 121300) | Permafrost microbial communities from Stordalen Mire, Sweden - 712E1D metaG (Illumina Assembly) | ecosystem: Environmental > Terrestrial > Soil > Wetlands > Permafrost | place: Sweden...
GTCGATAAAGCAAAAGCCTTCCTTGATAAGTATCCTGATAATATAGATATTCTTTATGTCCTGGGAGCCGACTATTCATACAGGACATTGGTTTTTGCTAAAGCTGAAAAATTTTTGGATGCAGTTTGGGCAAGTAAAAACTCGGAATCTTATCTTAGCAAAGCTTTAGAAATAGATTCATCTTACTACGATGCATATTTAGGATTGGGGCTTTACTATTTCGGTGTAGGGCAGATTCCTTCCTCATTAAGATGGGCATTGAATTTAGCGGGCATTCATGGTGATAAAAAGCTCGGATTAAAATATATTAAAAAAGCTGCTAATTATGGAAACCTTTCTAAAGTTGAAGCTGAATATTTTTATTCCCAAATTCTTACCGATTATAAATTTGAATATGATCCTGCTTCTCATTATTTACAAACTTTGGCAAACGAGTACCCCGGGAACTTACTTTTTAGTTATTCTAATGCCGTGCTTTATATTAAGAGAAGAAGATTAAATGATGCAAAAAGAATTCTTACTGAAGTTATAAATAGTAAAGATGACAGCTTTAAACAAATTATATCGTTTTCCAATTTCTTAATGGGTGATATATATTTTAAAATGAATCAGTTCGAAGATGCTGAAGATTATTATTCTACTTTTATATCCTCAACTATTAATCAAGATTACAAAGGGATTGCATACTTCAGACTGGCTCTTTGTTATGAACTGACAGGAGATAGAAATGATGCAGTTAAGTATTTCAACTTGTGCGATAAAGGAAATATGGATATTGAGGACGATATTTATGCTAAAAGAGAAGGCCTTATATACAACGGCAGATCACTGGCTTCTACAGAGATGGATTTGGTAAAATATTCCAATATGGTTGACAACGGTAAATTTAAAGCGGCGGTTGATTCATTACTGGATTTATTGGAAAGAGTCAAGACAGATCGTTTAAAAGCTATGGCGAATCTATATCTGAGTGAAGCTTCTTATCATTTAGGTCAGTATGACGAGTCATTAAATTATGCTCTTGCTGCAATAAAATTAGACTGTGCTGAGGAAAAATGGGTAAAGCCGTATGCCTGTTATTATGCTGCAAGAGCTAATGATAAAATTGGTAATAACAGCCAGGTAAAGATGTTTGCAGATGAAGCCGAAGGCTATTCAGACTATGATTATCAGAAAAGATTGAATAATCTGCTCTCAGAAATATTAAATGAAAATTAATTTTTGATTATTTATTTTTAACGCGTAAGTATTAATTGACAATTTTTCCCTATTTAACTAATTTAAATAAACTGTAATTTAAAGTTATTTTGAAAATAGCTGTTTTTGTTTCGGGTAGAGGTTCTAATCTTCATGCTATATTAAGCTCCTCGGAAGAGAAAAAAAATATTGAAGTAAGCGCTGTTTTTGGCGACAAGATTGATTGCCCAGCATTCGATATAGCAAGAAGATATTCGATTCCCACATTTAGTTTGGGAAATACAGAAGGCTGTGTTAACTATACGGAACTTTCGGGGGTGCTTTCAAAGTTTAAAATAGGATTTATTGTTCTTGCTGGTTTCTTAAAATTAATTCCTAAAGAAGTTGTTTTAAATTTTGATAAAAGAATAATCAATATTCATCCTGCGCTTTTACCTTCTTTTGGCGGTAAAGGGATGTACGGAATAAATGTACATAAAGCGGTGTATGAATCTTCTGCAAAGGTATCCGGCGTTACTGTTCACTTTGTAGATGCTTCTTATGATACGGGAAAAATTATTGCGCAAAGATGTGTTGATATTTCAGATGTCAGGTCGCCCGAAGAAATTGCCGAAAGAGTTTTGAAAATAGAGCATCAGATTTTACCTTATGTTGTCGGCAAATTTGCTGAAAATAAGGTTAGAATTGTTAATGATCGTGTTGTAATTTTGGATTAATATTAAATTACAAAATTGATTTTGATGGATATTTGTTAATAGGTGTAGAGACGGGGCATGTTCCGTCTACAATAATTAATAAATTTATCAAGAACCGGGAAATAAGTTGAAAAAGTTAGCATTAATAAGCGTTTCGGATAAAACAAATATTAAAGAATTTGCCGGAGAGTTAGTAGAACTTAATTATAGTATAATCGCAACCGGCAACACGGCAAAAGTTTTGAATGAAGCAGGTGTTGAAGTCACAGAAATTAGTTCACTTACCGGTTTCCCTGAAATTTTTGACGGCAGAGTTAAGACATTGCATCCTAAAATTTTCGGAGGCATTCTTTTTAGGCGTGATAATTCAAACGATCAAAGGCAGGCTGAAGAAAACGGCATTTTACCGATTGATATCATTTGCGTTAATCTTTACCCATTTGTTAAGACTGCAGAAGATCCAAACTCAAACCTTGATAAAATAATTGAAAATATAGACATTGGCGGACCAAGCTTAATAAGGGCATCGGCAAAAAATTACAAATATGTTTCAATACTTACTAATCCTCAGCAATATGGATCATTCTTATCTGAATTAAAAAAAGGCGATGTAAGTGAATCGACACGAAAGAGTTTAGCAGCAGCCGCTTTTTCACATACAGCTTTTTATGATACTTATATATCGAACTTCCTGGAAAAGAAATTTGATATTCCATCCACGCACATCAGGATAAATTATCCAAAAGAAAAAGTTTTAAGGTATGGTGAAAATCCTCACCAGCAGGCAGCATTATATGGAAACTTCCATGAATATTTTGAAGTCTTTCATGGTAAAGAAGTTTCTTATAATAATATTCTTGATTTAGTAGCCGCAGTAGAATTAGTTGAAGATCTTGGTGAAAATTCATGCGCAATAATAAAGCATCAAAATCCTGCCGGCGCAGCTATAGGAACGGACTTATTTGATGCTTATGTGAAAGCCCTTAAATGCGATCCGGTTTCTGCATTTGGCGGGATAGTTACCTTTCCCGGTATTATTGATGAAAAGCTTGCGCAAAAATTAAACGAGATTTTTTTAGAAATTGTGTGTGCACGCGGATATACCGAGGAAGCTCTGAAAATTCTTACTAAAAAAAGGGACCGGCGGCTTCTTCGCCAGTTAAAGCCGGTGAGTGATGAGAAAATAGTTTATAAAAATATTCCCGGCGGTGTAATTGTTCAGGATGCAGACAGGGTTATTTTAAATGAAAATGAGCTTAAGGTTGTTACCAATAAAAAGCCTACAAAAGAAGAACTGGAAGATTTAAAATTTGCATGGACCATTTCTAAGCATACAAAATCTAATGCTATTATATTTGCTAAAGATAAAGCCGCCCTTGGAGTCGGCGCCGGGCAAATGTCCCGTGTGGATTCCGTAAAGATTGCTTCTCTTAAAGCTGAAGAGCATGGACTTGATTTAAATAATTCTGTTGCTGCTTCCGATGCTTTTTTCCCATTTGCCGACGGCTTACTGGCTATAATTAAATGCGGCGCAACTTCCGTTATTCAGCCGGGAGGATCGGTAAGGGATAATGAAGTTATTGAAGCGGCAAATCAAAATAATATATCAATGGTTTTTACAGGTATAAGACATTTTAAACACTAAGAGGATTTATGGGAGTTTTTGATTATTTTTCGGCTGATATAGCCATGGATCTGGGAACTGCAAATACTCTTATCTATTTGAAGGGTAAGGGAATTGTTCTCAATGAACCTTCGGTAGTTGCATTCGACAGGAACACAAAAAAGATTATTGCGCTTGGAAATAAAGCAAAAGAAATGCAGGGAAGGGAACATAAAGAAATCAGGGTTACGCGTCCAATGCGTGACGGAGTAATTACTGATTTTGAAATTGCAGAAGGAATGATTAGGGCATTTATTAAAAAAGCAAGGGGGGGCGCTTTTTCCAGCCGGCGTATTATTGTTGCCGTGCCCAGCGGTATAACTGAAGTTGAAAAAAGAGCTGTTCGCGACAGCGCGGAGCATGCAGGCGCAAAAGAAGTTCACTTAATTGCGGAACCAATGGCTGCTGCTATAGGTATTGGAATTGATGTTGAAGCAGCGGTAGGCAATATGATTATTGATATTGGCGGCGGTACAACAGAAATTGCTGTAATAGCTCTTTCCGGTATTGTTAATGAAGAATCAATCCGTATTGCCGGTGATGAAATGAACTATGCTGTTATGCAGTTCTTTAAAAAGAATCACAATATTTTAATTGGTGAACGTACCGCCGAAGCAATAAAATGTGAAGTTGGCTCGGCAGTTCCTTTAAAAGAAGAAATTACTATCCAGGTCAAAGGAAGAGATTTGGTAGGCGGAATTCCAAAAACTACCGAAGTAAGTTCTGTGGAAATAAGAGAAGCTCTTAATGAATGTGTAGTTCAAATTGTTAATGCTGTGAGGCAGTCATTGGAAAGAACGCCGCCCGAACTATCTGCCGATATATTAGATAGAGGGGTAATGATTACCGGCGGGGGCGCATTGTTAAAGGGATTAGATGAAAGAATCAGAATGGAAACAAGTCTTCCGGTTCATATAGCAGATGAGCCGCTTACTGCTGTTGTTAGAGGAGCAGGTAAGGTAATAGACAATTTAAACCATTTTTCAAAAGTTTTAATACGGAATAGAAGATATTAATGCTTAGGTCTCTTACCAAGGTATGGGAAAATTTCAAAGAATATATTGTTTTGGTTGTACTAATTATTGTAAGTTTAATTACACTGTCGCTTAACCAAAAACCCGCTGCAAAAAAAATTAAATCACTTGCCTTTGGAAGTTTCGCCACATTTACTTCAGTTATTTCCGATGTTTTTGACATTGCGGGGGTTAAAGGCGAAAATGAGAAACTGCGTAAGTTCAATGCAGAATTAATGCTGCAGGTAAGCGAATTAAGAAAATACGGAATTGAAAATTCTGAATTAAAGCAATTACTTACGTTAAGAGATACATCAAAATTTCCCTTAATACCCGCTGCGATTATTTCAAAATCATTATCAAGATCGCAGAATACTTTCACGCTTAATGCAGGTAAAAATAACGGCTTGAGACCGGGTATGCCTGTAATAAATGATCAGGGGCTGTTAGGAGTTGTTAATTCCATCTCAGATGATTTTTCTATAGTTCAAACTCTAAAAAATGTCGATCTGAAGCTTACTGTTAAGGATGAAAGAAGCGGTGTTGAGGGGATTATGAAATGGAACGGCTCCGAATTGGCTATGGTCGATATTCCCAAAACTTATGATATTCAACCCGGCGATAGGATTGTGACATCCCAATTGAGTTCTATTGTGGATATACCCATTCCTATTGGTATGGCTCTTGGGCTTAGTAAAGTGGAAACCGGTATGTTTAATGAGGCTAAAATTAAACCTTATGCGGATTTTATTAAAACAGAACATGTCTTTGTAATTTCTATTGTTGAAAGTAAACAAAAGAACGGACTTGAATTAAATTTTTATTACCGGAAATAAATGCGTTCAGAATATATTTGGTCTATAGTATTATTCTTTCCCCTGTTAATTATCCAAACAACCGTTGTACCGTTTATTTCAATCAATGGCATTACACCGGATCTTATTCTTATTATGCTCGTTTTTTATACTGTAAGGAATGGGCAGGTGTACGGAACGATTCTGGGATTTGTTTATGGTTTTCTTTTTGATTTAATAACGGGTAGTTTGTTAGGGAGCGCAATGCTCTCTAAGACCATTGCGGGTTTTATTGCAGGTTATTTCTCTAATGAAAATAAAAGAGAAATTTATTTTAAAACACATATTTTTGTCCTTATTGTATTTCTATGTTCTGTTGTTGATCTGATTATTAATTCATTTTTCTCTTCTATAGATCTTAATACCAGCATTGTATTACTACTTTTTGAGCAGGGTGTGCTGCCGGGTATTTACACTGCTTTATTAAGCGCTTTAATTATTCTGTTCTATCCTAAGAGGAGTATAATTGAAAACTGATAATTTCTTATCGGTTACAAGGGAATCAGTAGCTTATTTTGTAATTATATTTTCCTTTGCATTGTTAGGTTTCAGATTAGTCCAAATGCAGATCATTGAACATGGTGCGTATGACGAAAAAGCGGCTAACAACGCTATTAAAGGAATAGAGCAAATACCGTTGAGAGGGGTCTTTTATGACCGCAATATGAATGTTCTTGTCAGCAATATTCCTGCTTATACGGTAAGAATTACACCGGCAGAGTATGACACTGCTTTAAACAAGCTTTTGGAAGCTGTATTAGATTTTGAACCAGGTTACATAGATAAAGTTTTATTCGGTAACAGAACTTATTCAAAGTTTGTTCCTATCAGGATAAAAAGAGGAATTGATTTTAACGCCGTTTCATGGCTTGAGGAAAATTCCGCAAACTTACGGGGAGTTGATTTGATAGTTGAAATGCAGCGCGGTTATCCGGCAGGAATTAGGGGTTCCCACATGTTTGGTTATGCAAAAGAAATTTCACCTGCTCTTCTTGAAAAAGGAAAAGTTTATTATAAGCCGGGCGATTTGATCGGGTCCAGCGGTATTGAAAAAGCTTATGAAAACATTCTTAGAGGCAAAAAAGGATATACTTACGTACTTGTAGATTCACGGCGTAAAGAAATAGGGAGATTTAAGAACGGCACTGAGGATGCTCCTTCAATTAAAGGAAACGATCTTGTCCTTGGTATTGATTCGGATGTACAAAGAGTAGCGGAAGAAGAACTATTTGGGAAAAACGGTTCCGCCGTTGCAATTGTTCCGAAGACCGGCGAGATTTTGGCTTACGCCAGTGCGCCGGATTATGATTTAAGTGCGTTCTCATATTCTACCTCAAAAGAATATTTGCAAAAGTTATATATAGACCCTGATAAACCTTTCTTTAACAGGGTTAATTCTTCTCCAAAACCGCCCGGGTCAACATTTAAAGTTATGGAAGCTATTGCCGCACTTGATATGGGTGTAATAGACACGGATTATATAATTGTATGCCACGGCGGTCAGGTATTTGGCGGAAGATTTTTCAAATGCGATGCAGTCCACGGTCCTTTAAATGTTATACATGCTATAGAACGTTCTTGCGACGTTTTCTTTTATAATTTAATTTATAAAATAGGAATGGATAAGTGGACCGAATATGCAAGACGATTTGGATTTGGACAGGATACTCATATCGATATAGGGGAGGAATCCCCGGGGTTCATTCCTACCGGAGCAAGTTATGAAAAAATTTATGGTGAGAACTGGCCGCGCAGCATTATGGCAAGCCTTGGTATTGGGCAGGGAGAAGTAAATGTTACACCAATTCAGTTAGCCCAGTATGTAGCTTTGCTCGCAAATGACGGAGTAACATATACACCTCATATAGTTAAAGGATATTTAACAAGCGACAGCAGCCGGAAATTTATGCCATTTAGTTATAAAGAAATAAATGTCGGAATAAATAAAGATATTTTTGCTATTGCCAAGGAGGGTATGTTTCTTGTGGTAAACGGTAGCGGTACCGCTGCTGCAAGTAAATCTGCCGATGTGCAAATTGCAGGTAAAACAGGTACGGCACAAAACCCACACGGAAAAGATCATGCGCTATTTATAGGCTATGCGCCTGCCGATAATCCTCAAATTGCCGTAGCTGTTGTGGTTGAAAACGTTGGTTTTGGCGCTACATGGGCAGCGCCGATTGCTAAGAAAATGATTGAAGCATATTTATTAAAAGATAAATTGAAACAACGGGAAAAAAATGCTGAAAAGAAAATTAGTAATAATTTAATAGGGGCGGCAATTGCGCATTGATTACAAATTAAATGATAAATTTGATCTTGGGCTGGTTATTCCTGCTTTTATATTGTTCTGTATTGGCTTAGCAGCTATATACAGTTCAACTTTGCATAACCCGCACGCAACCGGTAATTTTAACAAACAATTATTTTTCGGCGCCGTTTCCATAATTCTTTTTTTTGTTATTTACTCCCTTCCTACGAGTATATTTAAAACGCTTGCCGTACCGACTTATCTTTTTTCTCTTCTAATGTTATTGGTTGTTCTTGTAATCGGCAGAAGAGTTTCGGGAGCAAAAAGCTGGCTTGGGCTGGCCGGGCTTGGTTTTCAGCCTTCCGAATTAGCAAAGCTTGGTGTTGTTTTGATTTTAGCAGCATTTTTGAGCCGGAAAAATTCAGCTATAGATTCATTTAAAGATATTCTTATTGCGGTTTCATTAGGTTTTGTACCAATTATATTAATCTTGGCAGAACCTGACCTTGGATCTTCATTTGTTTTCATGGGTCTAATTATTGTGATGCTTTTTTGGAAAGGAATCAGCCTGTTTGGTATGTTCGTTGTCCTTTCGCCAGCTATACTGGCAGTGTCCTCATTGTTTGGTGTATATTATTTCATAAGCGGATTAGTACTGGTTATACTTAGCCTGTTCATGTTTAGAAAAGATATTTTTTTCAGTGCTTCCATTTTTACAATAAACCTTGCAGTGGGATTTTTTACCAGCTATATGTTAAAAGCGCTAAAACAGCATCAGCAGACAAGAATAAGATCGTTTATAAACCCTTCTGCCGATCCGTTAGGTGCGGGTTATAATGCTATACAGGCTAAAGTAGCTATTGGTTCGGGGGGGCTATGGGGAAAAGGATTTTTAGCGGGCAGCCAGACACAACTTCAATTTATCCCTGAACAATGGACGGATTTTATCTATTGCGTTATAGGTGAAGAGTTTGGTCTTATCGGAACATTAATAACGTTAGGACTTTTCCTTTACTTATTTATTAGAGTATTAAAACTTGCCTCTACGGCAAAAGACGAATTTATCAGCCTGGTACTAATTGGAATTCTTTCAATTTATTTTATTCATTTTATTGTGAATGTAGGGATGGTAGTGGGAATTATGCCGGTAATAGGCATTCCGCTGCCATTTGTAAGCTATGGCGGCAGCTCTCTTCTTGCGAGTATGATTATGCTTGGAATTGCTGCAAATGTATATAGAACGAGAAAGAATTACACATAAACATTAAAGGATATTACCTACTCAGTTAAATGACGGAAACAGAATGAATGCAATAGAAAAACTTAATAAAAAAAATCAGGAAGGAAAATTTATTTGTATCGGTTTGGATACGGATATAAATAAACTGCCCGCATGTGTAAAAGGAAAAGCAAACCCCGTCCTTGAATTCAATAAAGCTATTATTGACAAATGTTCCGGGCATGCGGCAGCTTATAAATTAAATTTTGCTTTTTACGAAAGAGGCGGTTATAAAGGTCTTCAAACGCTGGAAGATACAATTGCATTAATTCCCGAAGACATCATGATTATTGCCGATGCTAAAAGAGGCGATATAGGTAATACTTCTCAAATGTATGCAGAGGCAATACTTAGCAAAATGAATTTCGATTCCATAACGGTTAATCCATATATGGGTGAAGATTCCATTGCGCCATTTATTAAAATCCCGGATAAATTAATTTTTATTTTAGCGCTAACCTCAAATTCCGGAGCTTCCGATTTTGAAAAAATGAAACTGGGAAACGGATTGTATCTCTATCAATTAGTTATTGAAAAAGTAAATCAGTGGAACACAAATAATAATTGCGGCATTGTTTTCGGCGCTACCAAACCCGAAGAGCTTTATCAAAATATGAAAAGAATAGGGGAATTACCGGTTCTGCTTCCCGGAGTCGGCGCACAGGGAGGAAGCATGGAAGATGTTCTTAAAACTTTCAAAGAATTTAAAAGAAAGGATTTTTTAATAAATGTAAGCCGCGGAATTATTTATAAATCAAATGGGACCGACTACGCAGAAGCTGCTCTTGCTGAATTAGTAAGCTTGAATGAATATGCCCGGCAGCTTTTAAATGATTAAAAAACAGGAAGAAAACGGGTGAGTATATGAACGAACATCTAAAAATATTTGAAAAGTTTTTATACGAGATATGGAAAGCGCAAAATTTTGCAAAAGAATTATCCACAAAAGACGGTCAGCCAATTGAAATAATTTATTCCGGAACCGAAAATAAAGATTCAGGCGGCCCTGATTTTAAAAATGCAAGAATCAAAATCGGGAATATAACTTATTCCGGCGATGTGGAAATCGATAATGAGTATAGTGATTGGAAAAGTCATGGTCACAACATAAATAAGAAATACAATTCCTTAATACTTCACGCAGTCTTAAACGATAGGTCCAATAAGGGGTATGTGATGACATCCGACGGAAGGAAAGTGCAGTCTATTTCATTAATATCGTTTTTAAAAAATGATCTTGTTCAAAATGTTCAGAAAGCTATTCTGTCGGAGCGTAATACCAGGATAAATAAAATGCGCTGTGTAGAGGCTAACCATCAAATAACCGACGATGATAAGTTAAACTTTATTTATGAGCTTGGCGTGAAAAGATTTAAGAAAAAAAGAGATAAGTTTTATGAAAGGCTTAAAGAAATAATCTTTTTACAGGATATGAATTTAAAGGAACCTGTTATTAAATATGAATTAAATGAAAGATTTTATAACAGGGAATTTACACAGAAGGATTTTTGTCAAAAAATAATTTGGCAGCAATTAGTTTATGAATCCGTTTTTGAAGCATTGGGATACACAAACAATAAAGAGATTATGAAAACACTTGCTATGGCTGTCGGCATCAAATTTCTTAGTTCTCTTAATAAACATGATTTTGTCTTTACTGTTGAATCTGTCCTTTTTAACGTAGGCGGTTTAATGCCGGACCTAAACAATCTTCCCGATGAAGAAGTATCTTCTTATGCTAAAAAGCTGTATGAACATTGGAACGAAATAAAGAATAAATACGATGGAAGAATGTTCAATTCTACACAATGGCATTTTTTTAGAATAAGACCGCAAAACTTTCCTACTATTAGAATTGCAGGCGGAGCACGTATTATTAATAAATTAATAAATTCAAATTTAATAGATAAAATGATGGAAGCGGTTGAACAGATAGGAGACTTGACAAAACTTGCACAATTATTACGTTCACTTCTGGTTGTAAAAGGAGAGGGATTCTGGAGCAGGCATTATATCTTTACTCAAAGTAAAGGCGAGCAGATAAATTATTTCATAGGCGCTGAAAGGTCGGATGAAATATTAGTAAACATATTGCTGCCTGTCCTTTCTTTATATTTTGAAATATTCGATAAAAAAGAATCGAGTCAGAAGGCTATAAATTTATATCTTAACTTTTATCAAAAGACTGAAAATAATCTTGTTAATGAGGTGTCTGCCACTTTATTCTTGAGAGACGCATGGAAGCGAAGCGTATTATATCAGGGAATGATAGAGTTATTCCGCGAATATTGCACTAAAGAAAGATGTCTTGAATGTCTTATCGGTAAAAAGGTTTTTAATTGAACTTCTTTAATTGTTGTTTGTTAATTTTTGAATATCATCCCTCAGTTTTGCCGCCCTTTCATATTCTTCGGATTCTATAGCTTCACGTAATTTATTTTGCAGCGCTGCAATTTGAGCCTCTTTAGACTTTGGCAGGGGTTTTTCATATTTCTCAAAATCTTCAGCAGCAAGAGGTTCTTTTTCAGTTTCTTCCGAAGGAATAAAAGCTGCAACCTTCATAACAGATTCAGCCACATAAATAGGCACCTGCGCTCTCACTGCAAGTGCAATAGCATCGCTGGGGCGGCTGTCAATTTCATTTGTTAGTGTAGAAATTTCAAGGATTATTTTTGCATAGAACGTATTTTCTTTCAGTTCGTCTATCAACACTTCCATAACCGTTGCTCCCAAATTATCTATAACCTGTTTAAGTAAATCATGTGTAAGGGGCCGCGGCGGTTTAATTCCCTCTATTTCAAGAGCAATTGCCTGGGCTTCAAAAGCGCCTATAATTATAGGCAGTCTTCTAAAGCCATTCACTTCCTTAAGTAAAATTGCATAAGCTCCGCCTGTAGACGGACTGGAAGATAATCCTAATATTTCACATTGAATTTTCTTCAAATAAATCTCCCAACTCTTTATATTTTAATCTTTTAATTTTTTTAGTTAAAGTTGGGAGTATATCAAATATATCTCCCACAATTCCATAATCAGCAACACTAAAAATAGGTGCATCTTTATCTTTATTTATAGCAACAATATACTTAGAAGAAGACATTCCTGCAAGATGATGAATTGCACCGGAAATACCGCAAGCTACATACAATGAAGGTGAAACCGACTTGCCCGTCAGCCCAACCTGATCTGAATGGGGTCTCCAGCCGGCGTCAACAACTGCTCTTGAAGCGCCGACTGCTCCGCCTAAGGCTTCTGCTAAGTTCTCAACTAAATAAAAATTTTCAGGACCTTTTAGTCCTCGTCCTCCTGAAACAATTATATCAGCTTCTGCTACGTCTAATTTCCCATCCGATTTCTTTATTTTTACAACTCGTGTCTTCAAATCGGGCAAAGCAGCGTCTTTAACGGTAATATTTAGTTCGGCTGTTTTTTCGGTTATAACAGGTTTGAATACATTTGGCCTGATTGTTAATACTTTTACAGCGCTTTTTAATTTGACTTCAATTAAAGCCTTTCCTGAATAAACAGGACGTACAGCTGTAATATCTCCTGAAGAAGAGTCAACTTTTATACAATCTATTATGCAGCCTGCATTTAATCGAACACTGACACGTGGTGCAAGGTCCCTGCCCAAAGCAGTATCCGGGAAAATTATATAACCGGCATCTGCTTCTTTTGCATGATTTGTAATTATTTCCCTATAAGCGGAAGAGGAATATAGTTCCAACTTGTTATTTTTATAATGAGTTACATTTGTTATTCCATACTTTGAGATTTCATTTATATTTTCTATTTCATTTCCAATTGCAATAGCTTCGCTGTTAAGGTTTAGCTGGGAAGCTAATCTTGAAACAAGACTTAAAACTTCAAACGATACTTTCTTAAGTTTTCCTTCCCTTTGTTCCAGAATTCCAATTATTTTTTTAGTCATAAAATTTAAAATCCATTATATGACTTTAGCTTCTTCATGTAATAATTTAACAAGCTCAAAAACTGCAGAACTGTCAGTGCCTAAAATTCTTCCGGGCTGTTTTTCAGGTGGTTTATCCATCTTAAATATTTCAGTAAGGTTTTCCTTCTGTAAGGCTGGTTTTTCCCGGATTATTTTTTTCTTAGCTGCCATAATACCTTTTAAGGATGCGTAGCGCGGTTCATTTAATCCCTTCTCAGTTGTGATGACAGCCGGGAGTTCTGTTTCAACCACTTCTCTTCCGCCTTCAATTTCACGCCCGGCAATAATTTTATTATTCCCGATTTTAAGGTTTACAACAGTACTAACGCAGTTAAATCCCAGAAGCTCTGCAGTAAGCTGTCCGGTAATTGCATTGTCATAATCTACAGATTGTTTGCCGAAAAAAACAATTTCATAATTTTGAGTTTTTAACTCTTCGGCTAATGCCTTAGCAATTGCAAATGAATCTTTAACGGATTCGTCCTTCAGCAGGATGCCTTTATCTGCGCCCATTGCCAATGCTTTCCTGATTGTTTCCTTATTGGCTTCCCCGCCAATACTTATAATAGTAACTTCACCGCCGTATTTTTCTTTTGTTTTTAATGCTTCTTCAACTGCATATTCATCATAGGGATTTATTGTATATATGACACCTGAACTGTCTATAGATTTTCCATCCGTGCCAATTTTGATCTTTGTCGCAGTATCCGGTACATGGCTTACACATACGGCAATGTTCATTTCCGCTCCGTTTTAATCTTTTATATTATATGAAAAAATATAACCATACAACTATATAAAATCAAACCATACATGTTTTCCGGCAAACCGGAAGAACAATTGTTTTTTCATACCTCTTGCATTAAGGCAGTAAGTGAACTTTTACGAGATATCATTCGATTAAATTAGCATTTATTCCCACATAGTGATGGATTTCCATATGTCGTACCTACGGCACTTTAATTATTTGCAGCTAAATAACACCCAACAAAACAATCAGAACCGCATTGCTGTTACATATCTGTCCGCCGCCAGGCAGATTTTGCCCCAATTTGTTCACAATGCCGCATTTACCGGTATTCCTCATAACCGTGTAATTTTAGAAGCTTAATGTGTGAGATTTTAATTTTTAAAAGATAAATTTATCATTACACAATATATAAAATCATGTTATATTACATACCCGGAGTAATTCCGGGTAATTAAATTTTTCTTTAAAAATATTGTGTAATTATTTATTTTTAAACGTGGAAAAAGAATTAGAAAATAAACCTGTTGGGAATATAGATGTAGCCGTTAATGAGGAAATTACGGTCGGGCTTGAATGCCGTGTTATATTATTTAATGATGATTGGCACACGTTTGATGATGTAATATTTCAACTTATTAAAGCTGTAAATTGTTCGTATGAAAAAGCAAGGGCTCATGCTTTTGAAGTACATGTAAAGGGAAGGTCCATCGTATTTAACGGACAGATGAAAGACTGCTTAAAAGTTTCTTCAATACTGGAAGAAATTGCATTAACCACTCAAATTATTTCATAACATAAATCTAATTTCACACGAATTAAATATCACATCGTTATCCCGGCCCAATAGTAAGCTAAAATTCATTGTTTGTCCCTGCACTTATCTTTATATTTATAGTTCGATTTTAAAAAAGTAAGGGTAAAATGTGAAAAAATTAAGAGACGATATTAGAAATATTGCTATCATAGCTCATGTTGACCATGGGAAAACTACATTAGTTGATCACATGTTGAAACAAACAGGCGCATGGAGAGCAAACCAGCATGTAGATAAAAGAGTTATGGACTCAAATGTACTGGAAAAAGAGCGCGGTATAACAATTCTGGCTAAAAATCTTAGTGTGAAATATAAAGGTATAAAAATAAATATTATTGATACGCCCGGCCACGCCGACTTTGGAGGCGAAGTTGAAAGAACGCTTAAGATGGTTGATGGAGTGCTTCTGCTGGTTGATGCGGCAGAGGGACCGCTTCCGCAGACAAAATTTGTTCTTAAGAAATCTCTCGATCTTGGTTTAAAACCAATTGTTGTTATAAATAAAATTGATAGAAAAGACGCCCGTCCTAATGTAGTGTTAAGCGAAGTGTTTGATCTTTTCATTTCACTTGGCGCTACCGAAGAACAGCTTGACTTCCCTTATGTATTTGCAATTGCAAAGATTGGCGTTGCAAAAACAAATTTGGAAGACGAGAGTGATTCTCTTGTACCGCTTTTCGACTTAATAGTTAATGCGGTGCCCGCACCGGAGTCACTACCGGACGAACCATTCCAGATGCTCATTTCGGCAATTGATTATAACGATTACCTTGGGAGAATTGGAATCGGAAGAATTCAATGCGGTGTAGTAAAAATGGGTGATAATGTGGTTCTTGTCGCTAAGGATGGTAAAAAAACAAATTCAAAAATTTCTAAATTGTATGCATTTGAAAATATTAAACGAGTAGAGGCTGAAGAAGTTTCTGCAGGCGATATTGGCGCTATAGCAGGTTTTGAAGATGTGGATATTGGCGATACTATTGCAAGTCCGTTAAAGCCGGAAGGTCTTCCTTTTGTTGATATTGATGAACCTACAATTACGATGAACTTTATGGTAAATAATTCCACCTTTGCAGGAACAGAAGGGAAGTATGTAACTACCCGAAATATAAGTGAAAGACTTTCCAAGGAATTAAAATCCAATGTAAGTTTAAAAGTTGAAATGACCGATTCGCCTGATTCATTTAAAGTAAGCGGCAGAGGGGAACTGCATCTTGCAATACTTGTCGAAAATATGAGACGTGAAAGTTATGAACTTCAGCTAAGCAAGCCGGAAGTGATAATGAAGAAAGTGCTCGATGTTCTCTGCGAACCTATGGAGCATGTTATAATAGATGTTCCCGAAGAGTTTGTAGGAGTTGTTATAGAGAAACTTGGCAAACGTAAAGCAGAAATGAAAAATATGCTGACGTTTAACGAAAACACAAGACTTGAGTTTGTTATTCCTTCAAGAGGTTTAATAGGCTACCGTGCCGAATTTATGACCGATACTAAAGGAACCGGAATTCTTCATCATAATTTTAACGGTTACGAACCATTTAAAGGAGAGATTGCCCATAGGCAAAGGGGCGCGCTGGTTGCTATGGAAACGGGAATGTCATCTGCTTATGCCATGTTTAAACTTCAGGAACGCTCGGTATTTTTTATTGAA
>Ga0182027_10007438_pt1 | contig 16119 bp, 16 predicted proteins | sample 712E1DmetaG_FD_121300 | JGI IMG/M metagenome (GOLD analysis project Ga0182027, IMG submission 121300) | Permafrost microbial communities from Stordalen Mire, Sweden - 712E1D metaG (Illumina Assembly) | ecosystem: Environmental > Terrestrial > Soil > Wetlands > Permafrost | place: Sweden...
CCGGTCATCGATCATATCGATGTCGTGCGCACGGGCAGGGTCCGCCGCGCCAAGCTCTACTACCTGCGCGGATTGAAGGGCAAGGCGGCGCGCCTCAAAGAGCGCGAGTAACTTTGGCCGATCGGGCGAAGCGAAACTACCGCTGCCGGGCAACCTTCGAGCGCCAGTTGCGCGCCGAAGGTTTTGCCCTCGTGGCGGGCGCCGACGAAGCGGGACGCGGATCGCTGTTCGGGCCGGTCTTCGCGGCGGCGGCGATTCTGTGTCCCGATCGTCCCATTCCCGGCCTGCGCGACAGCAAGCTGCTCGAACCGGCGCGGCGCGAGGAACTGGCCGCGCTCATCCGCGAGCGGTCGCTCGCCTGCGCCGTGGCGTCCATCGATGCGTTTGTGATCGACCGCATCAATATCTATCAGGCTTCGAGACTGGCCATGCAACGAGCTATCGAACAGCTTGCGCCCGCGCCCGATTCGCTGCTGGTCGATGCCATGCGGCTCGATACGCCTCTGCCGCAGATGCCGCTCATTCACGGCGACGCCCGCTCGCAGGCCATCGCCGCGGCGTCCATCCTCGCCAAGACCGCGCGCGACGCCGCCATGCGCGCCTGGGATGAGGTGTTCCCGCAATATGGTCTCGGACGGCACAAGGGCTACGGCACGCCGCAGCACTTGGACGCGCTCGCCGTGCACGGCCCCACCCCGCACCACCGCCTCAGCTTCGAGCCGGTTCGGGTGCTGTGCCGCATGGAGGCGCGCGCATGGCAATAGAGCCGATCGAACAGACCGAGGCGGGACAGTCGGGCTACCGGTGGTATCAGAAAGCGGCTGCCGTTCTGTATGCCTTCTTCTGCTTTGAAATCGGGGTGTTGCTGATTCTCCTGCCGTGGCTCGATGTCTGGGACCACAACTACTTCGCCCGCCTGGCGGCACGCTGGCCGGAGGTGTGGACGAGCCCCTATCTGCGCGGCGCGGTCAGCGGCCTGGGGGTGGTGAATATCGCCATCTCCTTCATCGAAGTGTTCCGGCTCCGCCGCTTCTCGCGCCGCCGCTAGTGGGGCAGGACTCCTCCGATTTGCGGGTCCTGGAGGACCCGCGCAGACCTGGAGGTCTGCCCCACGTCGCCCGCACTACCGTAGAATGGAAGTTTAGTCCCCAATCACCCAGGAGCTTCGTTTGGATCGAGCCAAGACCGCCGTGACAGAGCACACCCTCGAGACGCCCCCCTCCAGGAGCGACGGACCCCGTGGAGCGATTGCCGAGTGGGCCGTCACCATCGTCCTGCTGCTGTTCGGCACCACCACGCTGGTGCAGGCCTTCGTGATTCCCACCGGCTCGATGGAGGACACGCTGCTCATCGGCGATCACCTTCTGGTCGACAAGCTCAGCTACGCTCCCCCTGGTCGCGTGAGCGTCCACCTCCTGCCTTACGAGCAACCCAAGCACGGGGACATCATCGTTTTCCGCTACCCGGTCGACATCAAGCAGACCTTCGTCAAGCGGGTCATCGGCGTGCCCGGCGACCGCATCCGGCTGGTCAACAAACAGGTCTACCGCAACGGCGAGAAGCTCTACGAACCGTACACTTTCTTCAAGACGGAATACATCGACCCGTACCGGGACAATTTCCCGGCCATGCCCAACATGCAGGTGCTGCCGCGCGGCATCGACATGCTCGAGCACAGCCTGGCGAACGGAGAGGTGGTGGTGCCGCCCGACTGCTACTTCGCCATGGGCGACAACCGCGACTTGTCGCTCGACAGCCGCTACTGGGGTTTCGTTCCCCGCGACAACATCATCGGCAAGCCGCTGATCATCTACTGGTCTTATGATGCTTCAACCGAAGCCCTGGCCGGCCCCACCATCAGCGTCGACCACATCCTCGATCTGTTCGAGCACTTCTTCACCAAGACCCGCTGGCGCCGCACCTTCAAGCTGGTGCACGGATATCCGGGATAGCACCCGGCCGCCGGTTCGCTAGAATGAAGGGCTAGTAGTTCGACCGGGAGGTCCGCTCCCTCACGGTCGCGGTTTGGAAGTCAGTACGGAACCGCGCGCGTCAGCGAGCGGACGTTAAGGAGCCGCGTTGAAACGAGCCAGGATGGCCGCCAGGAAGCGGATTCCGAAGCCCCAGCCCGAAGGCGGCGATGCCCACCGGGCCGGAGTGCTTGCTGGGTGGGCGATAAACGCCATCGTGCTCTTGTTCGCGACCACGACCCTGGTGCAGGCGTTCGTGATTCCCACCGGCTCAATGGAGGACACGCTGCTCATCGGCGATCACCTCCTGGTCGACAAGCTCGCCTACGCGCCGGCCGATGGGCTGAGCGCCCACCTGCTGCCCTACCAGCAGCCGAAGCACGGGGACTTCATCGTCTTCCGCTCTCCGGCTGACGCCAAGATGACCCTGGTGAAGCGCCTGATCGGACTGCCGGGCGACCGCATCCGGCTGGTGAGCAAGCAGCTCTACCGCAACGGCGCGAAGGTCCCGGAGCCGTACACATTCTTCAAGACGGACTTCATCGATCCCTACCGTGACAACTTCCCCGGGGCGCCGAACACGCAGGTGCTACCGGGCGGGGTGGACATGATCGAGCACAACGTCGTGAACGGCGAGGTGGTTGTGCCGGCCAACAGCTACTTCGCCATGGGTGACAATCGCGACAACTCGCTCGACAGCCGGTACTGGGGCTTCGTTCCGAGAGAGAACATCATCGGCAAGCCGCTCATCATCTACTGGTCCTATGAGGCTTCGACCGAAGACCTGCTCGGCCCCACGCTCAGTGTCGACCACATCCTCGACGTGTTCGAGCACTTCTTCACCAAGACCCGCTGGCGCCGCACCTTCAAGCTGGTGCGCGGGTATCCGGGTTAGACGCCCGCCATGCCGCCCGTCGCCAGCGAAGTGCGAAAGGCCCCCGAACCGGCAGGCGCCGAGAGTCGCCGCAACAGCCTCGCGGAGTGGATCACCACGACGATCCTGTTCGTGTTCCTGATTACCACGCTGGTGCAGGGCTTCGTGATCCCTACGGTCTCGATGGAGGACACGCTGCTAAGGGGCGACCACCTGCTGGTGGACAAACTGGCTTACGCGCCCGCGGGCATGGCGAGCCAGTACCTGCTTCCGTATCGCGAGGTGCGGCGCGGCGACATCATCGTCTTTCGCTACCCGGTCGACATCCGGCAGAACTACGTCAAGCGGGTGATCGGCGTGCCGGGCGACCGCATACGGATCGTGAACAAGGTGGTTTACCGGAACGGGAAGCTGCTTCAGGAGCCGTATGCGATCCACAAGTCGGCCTACACCGACTCGTACCGCGACAACTTTCCCGCCGAGCCGAACGTGCGGCTTCCCGAGCCGGCTCTTCAGATGCTCGAGCGCGACGTAAAGAACGGTGAGGTGGTGGTCCCCCAGGGAGCCTGCTTCGCCATGGGCGACAACCGCGACAATTCCGCCGACAGCCGCTACTGGGGTTTCGTCCCGCGCGAGAACATCGTGGGCAAGCCGCTGCTGATCTGGTGGTCTTACGATGCCCCCACCGATCAGTTGGCCGACCGGAACATCGTCGGCCTCTCGCACCTGGCCGACCTGGCGCGGCACTTTTTCACCAAGACGCGCTGGAGCCGGACCTGCCACCTGGTCCGCGGCGATTCCCCGAAGTAAGTGCGATGTGGCGCACGCTTCAGCGCGCTTCAGCGTGCCGCGCCGCCACTCTTGGCGACGCATGTGTGTCCGCATGAGTTGAAGCGTGCGCCACGAGCGCTCGGAACGTTGTACCCTGCTAGACGTGGCCCGCTCCAACTACTACGCAATGATCATGGCTGGCGGCCGGGGCACACGCTTCTGGCCCCGGAGCCGTCGCGCCAGCGCCAAACAGGTGCTCAACGTCATCGGCTCGCGCACTCTGATCCAGCAGACGTTCGACCGTCTGCGGCCCTTTCTGCCGCCCGAGCGGATGTGGGTCATCACCAACGACTACCTGCGTGACCAGATCGCGCGCCAGCTTCCCGAAGTGCCGCGGCGACAGATCATCGCCGAGCCGGCCGGGCGCAACACAACCGCGTGCAACGGACTGGCGGCGCACATTCTCGGCTCGCTCGATCCGAAGGCCGTGATCGGAGTGTTCCCCGCCGATCACGTGGTGCTGAAGCCCGCCCGCTTCCGGCGCCTGCTCACCACCGCCTACCGCGCGGCCGAGCGTGGCAGCCTGCTCACCATCGGCATTCAGCCGCGCTGGCCCGAGACCGGCTACGGCTACCTGGAGTTCCCGGAGGGGACCAAGGCTGGGACGCGGGAGCCGCTGCCCGTTGTACGCTTCCACGAGAAGCCCGACCAAGCCGCGGCCAAGCGCTACGTGGAGGCGGGAAACTTCTACTGGAACGCGGGGATGTTCTTCTGGCGCGCGGACGCGTTTCTGGGCGCGCTACGCAAGCACCTGCCCAAGACCGCAACCCTGCTGGCCGCGCTTCCCCCGTTCGGCAGCCGCCGCTTCGCCGCGCAGCTCCGCGATGCCTATCCGCGGTGCGAGGACATCTCGGTCGACTTCGCCGTGATGGAAAAGGCCGACAACGTGGCCGGCCTGGCCGCGGATGACATCGGGTGGAACGACGTGGGCAGTTGGGACGCCGTCTACGAGCTCCTGCCTCAGGACGCCGACGGCAACGTCACCCGCGCGGCAGAGCTGCTGTCCGCCGGCAGCACGCGCAACTATGTAGACGCCGAGGGCAAGCTGGTGGCCCTGCTGGGCGTCGAAGACCTGATCGTGGTGGACACCAAGGACGCGCTCCTGATAGCCGCCCGCTCGCGCGCCCAGGAGGTCTCCGGTCTGGTGAAGGCGCTCGAGGCGCGGAAGCGGGACGACCTCCTGTAGCAACCACCCGTTGCGGTTGTGTTCTAGAATCGTCATTGGATCGAACGCCACGGCTAACCCGCTCGTAGTTCATCCAGAGGAGAAGTGTCGATGAGAGATTCGCGGATTGTGAAGGCGACGATGTGCCTCGGGCTGGCCTTACTGGCGCCGGGGATTGCGGCGGCGCAGAACGCTGTTCCGGATTATAAGAATCCGAAGCTGCCCATCGAGCAGCGCGTGGCGGACCTGCTGGGGCGCATGACGCTCGAAGAGAAGTGCGCACAACTACTGCCGCAGCGCGGCGCCCGCGAGGTGATCGACACCACGGGCAAATACGACGATAAGACCGCCGGCGTGGCGCTCAGGTCGCTCGGCAACCCGACGTCGAAGCTGACCTCACGCGATGGCGCGGTGCTAAGGAACGCGGTTCAGCGCTACCTGGTCGAAAAGACGCGCCTGGGCATCCCGGAAATGTTCGCGGGCGAGTTGTTGCACGGATACATGTCCCCCGGCACCACCAGCTTCCCGCAGGCGTTGGCGCTGGCCAGCACCTTCGACCCGGCCCTGGTGAAGCGCGTCTTCACCGCCGCCGCCGATGAGATGGCCTCTTCCGGCACGGTCTGGGCCTTCACACCGGTGCTGGACCTGGCGCGCGATCCGCGCTGGGGACGCACCGAGGAGACCTACGGCGAAGATCCCTACCTGGGTTCGCGCATCGGCGTCGCGGCCATCGAAGGCATGCAGGGCCCCAACTTCATCATCGACCGTCATCATGTCATGGCCACCGCCAAGCACTTCGCCGTTCACGGAGCGCCCGAGGGCGGCACCAACACGGCGCCCGGGAACTACGCAGAGCGCATCGTCCGCGAATCGTACCTGGCCGCCTTCCAGGCCGCCATCATGGAGGCGAAAGCGGGCAGCGTCATGGCCTCCTACAACGAGATCAACGGCATTCCGTCGCACGTCAACCCCTGGCTGCTCGACCAGGTACTCCGGCAGGAGTGGGGCTTCCGCGGCTTCGTAACCTCCGACGGCGGGGGCCTGCAAATGCTGGTGGCGACTCACCACGTCGCGGCCGACTTCGCCGATGCGGCGCGCCAGTCGCTCGCGGCCGGCATCGATTACGACCTCAGCGACGGCTCGGTGTTCCGCACCCTGCTCGACCAGGTGAAGCAGGGCAAAGTTCCGGAGTGGCAGATCGACCGCTCGGTCTCCCGGATCCTGACCGCGAAATTCCGCCTCGGGCTATTCGAGAATCCCTACGTCGATCCCGAGTACGCCGAACGCACCACCAACTCGCAGGAGCATCGTGACCTGGCCGAGAAGGCCGCCGAGAAGGCCGTGGTGCTGATGAAGAACGAGGGCAACCTGCTGCCGCTCGATCTCAGCAAGCTGAAGACGATTGCGGTGATCGGGCCCAACGCGGCCGACGTCCACATCGGAGGCTACGGGCGCGAGCCGGGGCACGGCGTCAGCATCCTCGACGGCATCCGCGAACGCGTGGGCACCGCCGCCAAGGTGGTTTACGCCGAGGGCTCGCGCATCACCGAAGGCCCGCAGGGCTGGATCGGATGGATCCAGCCGGAAGTGAAACTGCCGGATGCCGAGTCGCAGCTGAAGAGAATCGAAGAGGCTGTGGCGGCGGCGAAGAGCGCCGACGTCGCCATCGTCGTCGTGGGTGAGAACGAGCGCACCAACCGCGAGGCCTGGGCGGAGAATCACCTGGGTGACCGCGACTCGCTCGACCTGATCGGATACCAGGATCAGTTGATCAAGGCGATTGTCGAGACCGGCAAGCCGACCGTGGTGTTCCTGATCAACGGCCGGCCCCTTTCGATCAACTACGCCGCCGAGCATGTGCCGGCCATTCTCGAAGGCTGGTACCTGGGTGAAGAGGGCGGAACCGCCGCGGCCCGCGTGCTGTTCGGCGACGTGAATCCGGGCGGCAAATTGCCCATCACGTTCCCGCACTCCGTCGGCCAGTTGCCCGATTACTACAATCACAAACCGTCCATGAATCGCAGCTACCTGTTTGTGGGACGCAAGCCGCTGTTCCCGTTCGGCTGGGGACTGAGCTACACCACGTTCACGTTCGAGAACCTGCGCCTGGAGCCGGCCGAAATCGGCGCCGCGGGCCAGACCGTGGCATCTGTCGACATCACCAACACGGGCAGCCGCGTGGGGGATGAAGTGGCGCAGTTGTACATTCACCAGAAGCTGGCCTCGGTGACCCGTCCCGTGATGGAACTGCGCGGCTTCGAGCGCGTCACGCTCAAGCCCGGTGAGAAGAAGACGGTGCAGTTCAAGATCACCCCCATCGAGCTTCAAATGATCAATCGCGACATGCACTGGGTGGTCGAGCCCGGCACGTTCGACATCATGGTGGGGCCCAGTTCCACCGAGACCACCACGGTTTCACTGGTGGTGAAGTAGTCCGCCTGCGGGCTCCTTACCGAGCCGCGACCGCCAGGGAGCGGACTAATCGTAGAAGTTCCGCGCCCACGCATGCCGCTTCAGGACGGCCAGCGTGGCAGCGTCCAGCGGGCCTTTGTCCGAGGCGGCGCAGTTCGCTTGCGCGTTCTTCACGCGGCGCATGCCGGGGATTACCGTCGAGACGGCTGGGCTTGACAGGATGAAGCGCAGGGCGATCTCCGGCAGCGGGCCGTCGGCTCCGGCCAAGTCCCGCTTCAGCGCCGCGACGTGCTCGGCCACCTGCTTCTTGCGGTCGCCGCGGAAGTAGGAGCCGCGAAAATCGCCCGGCTCGAACGTGGTGTGCTCATCGATGGCGCCGGCGAGCGAGCCTTCGTCCAGCGGTACCCGCGCGATAACGCCGATCTTTCGCTCCTCGCATAGCGGAAACAGGTGCGCCTCGGGACTCTGATCGAAGATGTTGTAGATCACCTGCACCGTGTCGATGAGGCCGGTGCCGATGGCCTCGAGGGCGGAATCCGGATCGTGATCGTTGATCGAGATGCCGAAAGCGCGGATCTTGCCGGCGCGCTTCAGGTCCTCGGCAGCACGCCGCCAGTCGTCGCGGCCGATCCACTCCGGGTTCCACACGTGAAGCTGGAGCAGGTCAATGGCCTCCAGGCCCAGGTTCCTAAGGCTGTGCTCCGCCGAGTCCATGATGTACTGGTAGGGGAAGACCTGGTCGATGTCGATGCCGCGCCGCGCGGGCCAGCGCTGGTTCTTCGGAGGCACCTTGGTGGCCACTGAGATCCTGTGGCCGGCCTCGCGGACGACATTACCCACCAACTGCTCGCTGTGGCCATCGCCATACGCCAGCGCCGTGTCGATGAAGTTGAGGCCGAGGTCGATGGCCGTCCGCAGAGCGCGCAGCGATTCGTCATCGGTCCCGCCCAGCCACTGGACGCCCCCGATGCCCCACGCCCCGTATCCGATTTCGCTGACTTCGAAATCCGTCTTGCCGAGCCTGCGATAGCGCATGTCCTCTATGGTGACAGAAGCCGCGCCGCCCGGGGTTCCGAACCGCGACCGTCAGGGAGCGGGCCTAGGCGTCCGCCGCGGGCCGATACGCGATGCAGTCGATCTCGATTCGCATCGGCGGTATCACCATCTGGGCCTCTACCGTTGTCCGCGCCGGCTTCGCCTCTCCGAACAACTCCGCGTAGACCGCGTTCATGCCTCCGAACTCACGGTAATCGGCCAGGTACACCGTGCATTTGACCACGTCGGCGAGCGACGCCCCGCAGCCTTCGAGAATACGCTGGATGTTCCCCAGCGTCAGGCGCGTTTCGTGAGCGATGTCGCCGAACGATAACTGGTCGGTCGCGGGATCCACCGGTCCCTGGCCGGAGACGTAGATGAAATCGCCGGCTCGGACGGCGGGCGAATACGGCCCGCGGGGCGACGGGGTGCCCGCGGGCCGTATTCGCTCGATGGCCACGGCTACATACCCTCCGGAGGCGTCCGCTTGCGCGGGCGGCGGGTGGTGGTGGACTGGCCGGCGGTCTTCTTGGTGCGCTTGGGAGCGGTGCCGGCGGCGCGGCGCGGGGCCCGCTTCCGCTTGGGCGGCTCCATGAGCGCGGGGGTCTGATTCGACTCCGGCTGCTTCTCCTCCACCTCCGGGTTTTCCGGTTCTGGCGGAGCTTCGGGCGGCGCCGGGGGATAGAACTCGGCCCCCAGATAGACCAGCAGGCCGCGCTCCTCTTCGGGCTCAACCCGGACCAGCAGCTTGTCCTGGGCGAAGTTGAGCATCTCGGCGAATTCCTGGAAGCCGAACTTCTTGGGTTCGAAGTCGGGGTGGTCGTTGCGAACCCAGGCTTCGAGATCCTCGGCCGCGCAGCCGCCATCCATCTCAATGCGGTTGGTCTCGAGCACGTCGCGCAGGATCGGAAGGAACTCCTCCGCCTTGTGCGCCGGCTCCTCCGGTTGGGCCGACGACGCGCCCTTGCGTTCGATGACGTAGCGCCCCTCGGCGCCGCTTACATCGACGAAGCCGGCATCCTTGAGCTTCTCAACGAAGTCGGTGAACGTGCCCGCGCCGAAGGCCTTCTCGCTGAAGGTGGCGTCGAGCTGGAGCATGGTCGATTTCAGCAGACCGAGCTGCGGGGTGACTTCGCGCCGCTCCAGAACCTGCAAGGCGCGCTCTACCAGCGGCATGGCCTGCGCCAGGTCGAGCGGATCGGGACGCCGGCGCTCGCGCCGCCGCCCATGCTGCTGGCGAGAGCCCTGATCCCGGTCCCGCTGAGGCTGGGGCTGGGACTGCGGCTGGGGCTGGGGCTGGGATTGCTGCGGCGCCTGCTGTTCCGCCTGCGGCTGCGCTTGCGGTTGCAGACGCAGTTGCAGCACTTCTCCGGGCAACTGCTCGGTGCGCGGCGACGATTCCGGTGGGGGCACGTACGCCGGCTGGGGCTGGTGCGCCGGCTGCGGCGCGTGCGTCTGCTGCCGCGTATGCGGCTTCAACTCGTCCAGCATGGATTCGAAGCTGATGAACTCGTGACAGTTCTTCTGCAGGATGGTGCTGGTGAAGGCACGGCCGCCCACCACGAAGATGATCTTGCCGTATTCCTTCAGTTTGTTCACCAGAGGGATGAAGTCGCTGTCGCCACTCACGATGGCGAAAGCATTGATGTGGTCGTGCGTGAACGCCATTTCAAGCGCATCCAACGCGAGGTTGATGTCGGCGCCGTTCTTGTCGCCCCGAGGGGAGGGGATGCGCTGCACCATCTGCACCGCGTTCTCCGCCATCTGGCGCTTCGCGCCTTCTTGCCGGCCCCAATCCGCATACGCGAACTTGGCCACGATTTCGCCGCGTTCCTTGAGCGCATCGAGAAGCACGGCGATATCCAGGTCCCGCTGTAGCGTGGACTTTACGCCGATCTCGATATTGTCATAATCGACGAATACGGCGATTTTCAGTTTGTCATTCATACAATCCGTCTTTTGATTTACGAAGCGGTCCAGTGGCTGGACGCATTCATGCGGGCTGCTTCACCGAGGAGCGCACCGATCGTACGATTTCCTCGAGCGACGCACCCGGCTGAAACACCGCCGCCACTCCCTGCTTCTTCAGTTCTCTGGCATCTTCATCGGGAATGATGCCGCCCACGATGACGGCTACATCCGTCATCTGCTTTTCCCGGAGCAGTTCCATCACCCGCGGCACGATCGCGTTGTGGGCGCCCGATAGGATCGAGAGTCCGATCACCCGCACGTCCTCCTGCAGCGCCGCGTTGACAATCATCTCCGGAGTCTGACGCAACCCGGTGTAGATGACTTCCATCCCAGCGTCCCGGAGCGCACGTGCGATCACTTTCGCGCCGCGATCGTGTCCATCCAGGCCGGGCTTTGCCACCAACACTCGGATCTGGTCCATAGATAGCCGTCGGCTATCGGCCTTCAGCTTTCAGCGCAGCCGGCTACCCTAGCCGCTGGCTGCCAGCCGATGACTACTTCCCTTACAGGATACTCTTTTCCGTGTACGTTCCGAAGACGTCTCGCAAAGCGGCCGTAATCTCGCCCACCGTGGCGTACGCCCGCACCGCCTCCAGGATAAAGGGCATGGTGTTTTCGGTGCCCCCGGCGGCGCGGCGCAAGGCGTCGAGCGCGGCCGACACCCGGGTCGAGTCCCGGCGGCGGCGCAGGGCCGCCAGCTTTGCCACCTGATGCCCGGCGGCGCTTTCGTCGATCGCGAGCAACTCGATAGGCTCTTCGTTCTCGACCTTGAAGGCGTTGACGCCGGCGATTTTGAGCTCCCCCGTTTCGATGGCCTGCTGATACTCGAAGCTGGCCTGCGCGATCTCGCGCTGCGGAAAACCGGCTTCGATGGCCGGAATCATGCCGCCCATGTCGTCGATCCGCCGGATATACCCATTCGCCGCTTCTTCCACCTCGGCCGTGAGGCGCTCCAGGAAGAAGCTGCCGCCCAGGGGGTCGGGCACGGCCGTGACGCCGCTCTCGTAAGCGATGACCTGCTGCGTGCGCAGCGCCAGGGTGGCCGCGTGCTCGGAGGGCAGCGCGTAGGCCTCGTCGAGCGAGTTGGTATGCAGCGACTGCGTCCCGCCCAGCACCGCGGCCAGCGCCTGAATCGCCGTGCGCACCACGTTGTTGTAGGGCTGCTGCCAGGTGAGCGAGCAGCCCGCCGTCTGGGTGTGGAAGCGAAGCTTGAGGCTGCGCTCATCCCGGGCGCCGAAGCGGTCGCGCATGATCAGGGCCCACATGCGGCGGGCGGCGCGGTACTTGGCGATCTCTTCGAAGAAGTCGTTGTGCGCGTTGAAAAAGAAGCTCAGGCGGCCGGCGAAGGTGTCGATCGGCAAGCCGCGCGCCACGGCCCATTCCGCATACTCGATGCCATCCCGCAGGGTGAACGCCAGTTCCTGAACCGCCGTCGATCCGGCCTCGCGAATGTGATACCCGCTGATTGAGATCGGATTGAAGCGCGGCACCTGCCGAGTCGCGAACTCGATGGTATCGGTGACCAGGCGCATCGAAGAATGAGGCGGGTAGATGTACTCCTTCTGCGCGATGTATTCCTTCAGAATGTCGTTCTGTATGGTGCCGGAGATCTGGCGCCAGTCCACGCCCTGCTGCTCGGCGACCGCCAGGTACATGGCCCAGACGATGGCGGCGGGCGAGTTGATGGTCATCGAGACGGTGACCCGTTCGAGCGGGATGCCGCGGAACAGCGTCTCCATATCTTCGAGCGAGCCGATCGAGACGCCGCACTTGCCGACCTCGCCCAGCGACTCGGGCTGATCGGCGTCGTAACCCATCAGGGTGGGCAGGTCGAAGGCGACGGACAGGCCGGTTTGCCCCTGCGCCAGAAGATATTGGTAGCGGCGGTTGGTTTCCTCGGGTGTGCCGAAGCCGGAGAACTGGCGCATGGTCCAGAGCCGTCCCCGGTACATGTCGCGGTGTATGCCGCGGGTGTACGGAAACTCGCCCGGGGTCTCATCGAGGTTCAGTCCGGCGACGTCTTCGGGCCCGTAAACCGGCTGCACCGGGAGTCCGCTGAGGGTGGTGGGCCCCTTCGTCATCTGAGTTCAGTGTAGCGCCCGGAATGACGCGCCGTTACCGAACCGCGACCGTGAGGGAGCGGACCTACCTCGAAGCCTCTAACCGTTTTCGGCTATTGCTCCACCGTGCCGCGATCCGTTAGCATTCAAATGAGCACACACCATGGGGGGGCGGGGAAGTGATACCCACGGAACCGATCGGCAGCATTCCGCGGACGCCCGAATTGATTCGCGCGTTTGCCGCGCGGCAGGCCGGCGGAATCTCCGCCGCGGAGTTCGACACCACCGCGGCCGAAGCCCTGCGTGACACCATCCACCGTTTCGAGCAAAGCGGCTCTCCCGTCATCACCGACGGCGAGCAGACCAAGCCCAGCTTCGCCACCTACCCGCTGGACGGCCTCGCGAATCTCGCGCCGGATGGCGTCGTGATTCCCTTCGCGGACGGTCACACGCGCCAGTTGCCGAGGCTCACCGCCGGCCCGTTCCGTTATGCCGTCCACGCCTCCAAGTACCTGGCGGCCGCGAGGCAGCTTACTGCGTTGCCGCTGAAACAGGCGGTGATCTCGGCCTCGGCCCTCAGTTTGCTTTATCCCTCCAGAGACATCCCCGGCTATTCGCGCGAGTCGTTCCTGTTGGATTTGATCGAGGAGGCGGCCACCGACATCCGCGAATGTCTGGAGCTGGGCGCCGACAGCGTGCAGATCGATTTCACGGAAGCGCGCCTCTCGCTGAAGCTCGATCCCTCGGGAGCGCTGCTCGAGAGCTTCGTCAGCTTGAATAACCAGGTGCTCGACAGGCTCTCTCCCGAGCAGCGCCTCCGCGTCGGCATCCATACCTGCCCCGGAGGAGACGCGGATTCGACCCACAGCGCCGATGTGGACTACGCAGGGCTGCTGCCGGTTCTGTTCCGGCTTCGGGCCGGGCGCTTCTACGTCCAACTGGCGAGCGAGCGCGAGCCCGAGCGTGTGCTGCGCATCATCCGCCAGGTGCTGCGGCCCGATGTGCGCGTGTTTGTCGGCGTCGTCGATCCGATTCTTGCCACGGTGGAGACTTCGGATCTGGTCCGCGACCGGGTCCTGCGGGCGGCGCACTATCTGCCGCTCTCCCAATTGGGGACCACCGATGACTGCGGCTTCGCGCCCTTCGCCGACGATGTTTCCACCTCGCGCGACATCGCCTTCGCCAAGATCCGCGCACGCGTCGAAGGAACGGCCCTGGCGGCCGAGCAGCTCGCAAAGCCCGCGCGAACACACCGAGGAGGCTCTTCTTCATGACCCGACGCCGGCTCGCACTTATCTGGCTGCTGTCGCTCGCGGCTGCTTTTCTCTCGGTCGCGTACCCGCTCTACGTCATTTGGCCGTTCCGCGCTCAGGGACCGCGCGAATTGGCCGCCGCCTTGTTGGTCCTACGTTTCCGCCCCGCCATCACCGTGATCTGCGCGGTGGTCGCGATCGCCGCGCTGGTCCTCTACTGGCGGTTGCAGAAGCGCTTGGTGTGGCGCATCCTGGCCGTTTTCGGAACCGCCTGCGTCGCGCTTCTGGCTTTCGCGGCGCGCGTGAATATATACGAGTTGATGTTCCACCATCTGGATCACCCGGAGTTTGCCGCCGCGGACCACGTGAAGCTCGCGAACGACGAGAAGGTGATCGTGGTCAAGATCGGCAGCGCCGCGCGTGCGTATCCCATCCGCAGCATGTCCTATCATCACGTTGCCAATGACGTGGTGGGGCAAACGGCGATTGTGGCGACTTATTGAACGCTCTGTCACACCGGTCTGGTGTGGACGAGGGATGTGGCCGGCCTGCGACTTACTTTCCACTTAGCCGGCATTAACAACCAGAACTTCCTCATGCGTGACGAGGAGACCGGAAGTTACTGGCAGCAGATCAGCGGCGTGGCCATATCCGGCCCCCTCAAAGGACAGCACCTGACGCTGGTTGAGTCCGATGAGCTGTTGTTTGCCACCTGGAAGGCCGAGGAGCCCCACGGCACCGTGCTGAAGGATGTGGCGGCCTTCACCCGCGACTATGCGCCCAAGGACTGGGACAAGGAGATGAAGCGCGTGCGCACGGTGATCAACTTCCCGGAGCGCGGCATGAAGGCGCGCGACCTGATCCTGGGAATTCAGGCGGCCGGTGCGAGCCGAGCGTTCCTCTATGACCAGGTGGTGAAGGAAAAACTGGTCAAGGACCGCGTCGGCGCGGAGCCCGTGCTTCTGGTTTTGAGCGCCGACGGCCAATCGGTGCGGGCCTTCCGCGACCGCATCCCCGGCGTCCATGGCGCGCCCGATTTCTACCGCCTCGCCGCCAACAAGCCGGGCGCGCTATTTATGGATGCCTCGACCGGAGGCGAGTGGAACTTCCAGGGGTGCGCCGTTTCCGGAAGCGCCAAGGGAACCTGTCTCGAGCGCGTCCCCATGCTCAAGGACTACTGGTTCGACTGGCGCAACTACAACCCCACCACCACCATTTACGGAAGGTAGTGGCGCACGCTTCAGCGTAATGCCGCATACTTTTCAAGCTCGGGGTTTTGCCGTGCGGGTGCGGGAGCTGGATCGAGATGCGGGGCGCGGTTGGGCGTCTTTGGCCAGGGCGGCCAAGCCGGCCAGTGAGATGGTCTCCAGTTTCTTCAGCAACGACTTGAGTCGGCGGTATTGCTGCGAGGCCGCCCGGTATAGGGGCCCGGCCGTCGGCTGGAGCCGCACGTTGATGGTCTTGGCTCCGGCTTTGTAGGTCCACTCCCAGTAAGGGCCGTGACGCTTGGCCGGATCGCTGTGACAGGGGCAAGCGGGCTGGCCGCACTTCATCCTCCGCTCCAGGACCGTTCCTCTACAGAAGTATTCCAGCTTTTGCAGTTCCTGCCGCAGTTCGGCAAAGCGCTCGGCGGTCGATCTCCGGGATGCGGGCATTACAATGGTCTGGACTCCTTTCCTATCCTACGGTAATAATACCGTAGGACAATGTCAAGCCACCCCGCTCCCTCTCCCCTGCTGCCTGCCCGGGCCGACGCCCTTTCTTTGTACCTGCGCCTGCTCCCCGCCCCGTTCTTAGAGCGGCTCGAAAGCCAGGCCGGGATTCGCCACAACAATCGCGTCTACTCGTCCCTGGTCGTGATGTGGTTGATGATCACCCAGCGACTGCAGCGTCTGGCTTCGCTCGAGACCGCGGTCCTGGAACTGCTGCGCGGCCTGCCCGGCGACTTCTGGCCGCGCCCCTGCAAACGCCGGCGCGACTGGCTCCAGGGCCGCCGGGCCTTGTCCAGCCACACCGGAGCTTACAATAAAGCACGACAGGAGTTGGCGGCCACCGTGGTGGAACAGAGCTGCGATCACATCTTTCAGCAGTTGACCGCCCGACTGGAGGGTGTCTTGCCCGCTCTCCAGGCGCGGGCCTTTTTCGTCGACGGAACAACGGTCCGGCTGCCCCACACTCCCGAGTTGTGCCGCTGCTACCCGCTGGGATCCAACCAGCACGGAGAGTCCCACTGGCCCCTGCTGCGAATGCTGGTGGCGCACGATCTGAAAACCGGGCTGGCCATGCGCCCGGAGTGGGGCCCCATGCATGGCCCCCAGGCGGTCAGCGAACAGCAACTCCTGGAGTCCTCGCTGGGCCGGATGCCTTCCGGAGCGGTGCTGGTGGGGGATGCCAACTTCGGGGTCTTTTCGGTGGCCTATGCGGCGGCTGAACAGCATCATCCCGCGGCCTTGCGCTTGACGCCGGTGCGCGCTCTGCGCTTGGCGGGCGGGCCGTTGCAGGATGGCATCGACCGGCCGATCCTGTGGCGGCCGAGCCGGGACGATCG
>Ga0182027_10007439_pt1 | contig 16118 bp, 17 predicted proteins | sample 712E1DmetaG_FD_121300 | JGI IMG/M metagenome (GOLD analysis project Ga0182027, IMG submission 121300) | Permafrost microbial communities from Stordalen Mire, Sweden - 712E1D metaG (Illumina Assembly) | ecosystem: Environmental > Terrestrial > Soil > Wetlands > Permafrost | place: Sweden...
CACAGGATTTAGAGAAGAGATAATTGCGCATTTCAAGAAGACAAAGACATACACTGCAAGAAAGGTGACTGTAACATTCAGTTGGCCGGTGTATAAGATGAGCGAATGGACTGGAGACTTGATGCAAGGAAAGGACTGGAAGGATATACGCAATTATTGGAACAAATATTTCCGTGAACATAAAGTAGAGTTCAAGACTGCACAGGATTTCGATAAGTCGGAACTTAAGGATCTTGTCCTTAAATGGAAGAAACAGAGGACAGGAGGACGACTTACATTCTATAGATGTTATCTTAATGCCATAGACAATGGATTCAAAGGGTTCAATACTCGCATCATGGTAGTTGATGGTGTAATCTCTGCAATAACTGCAGGCTTTAAGGTTCCTAACAGGAACTATTATTATTCAGCTATAGGGATATATTCAAGGGATATAGACCGCACTGGCGAGATATGCAACATGGATGATCTTATGGAGTTGAAAAAACAAGGATATGACTTCGTGGATTTCGGAGGGGGAGAGCCTACGCTTACAATGTTCAAGAGGAAATTCCATCCGACAAGCCACTATGATACTTACGTATTCTCCATAGTCAAGAAGCAGGGATGATGAACCATACATTAAGTATAGAGAACTTTGAATAACCTATAAAATTGAGTATATTTCAATTTTCATATCGTCGATATTCAAAGTTCTTCTTAGAGAATTTTGAGGTATTTCAAAATTCTCTATAGACTATAATATATGGACTATCACATATGAACCATCATATTAATAAATATATATAATACACTAGCCGGATATAATGGCGAATAAATAATCGTGGAAACACGGGATACAACACAGGATAAATCGATGAATAATGATTCTATAGGTGCAACAGAAATAGTGGATATCCAGAAGGAATATAACCTTGCGATATTCAAGGATATAACGACTGTCGAGATGAAAAACATGATACAGTCAGTTATCGACAAGAATGGATTCGCGCCTGAACACAATTACTTATACTTATGCTCTCATGACAGCAAGAAGAGCAAGCCTTATTTCGTATCTTTCGGGGATGATAAAGGATTATTCTGTACAGAATGGGATGATAAAGAGTGGCAGATAGTTTCAGAGATTATTGCGCCTAAAGAAGAGAGATGGATTTTACTACAAAGATTCCTTAAATATCTTTTTGAGAATGAGACATGCAGCAAGATATTAGTAGAGTTCTATCCAGAATCAAGAAAGAACATATTGAGGAACATAGAAGACTTGACTATAGACAAAGGCGTCCATAAAGGAAAACTTGTCGCAGGAAAGATAACACACAAGTTCACAACTCCTATATTATCATTTAGAAAATGGAATCCTGAACTTGCTGGATCAAACTTTAGCAACCTAAGAAAATGCAAGAACAGGTATCATCGGAATTTTAAGATAGAAATACTTCGAGGGGATGAAGCAAAGACTATCCCATATAATTTATACGAATCATTAGTCCATGCATGGCGCAAGAATCGGAAATGCACTGACAGAGCATACTACGATGAATACCTGCACTTCTTCAAGAATGGATTTCAAGGATCAGACGCGCATATAGTCTTAAAGATTGATGGAAAGTTATGCGGTGTTGCATCAGCATGGATTGTGCCTAACACGAACGGAAAGACAGTATATTACAGCATTAACTTGCATGATTATTCAATACCTGAACTTGGAGATTTTCTCACAATAACTTTTCTTGATGAATTGAAGCTTGAAGGTTATGAACATCTCGATTTTGGAAGCAGTGATGAAAAACTCCTTGCATACAAGAAGAAGTTTGGAATAGAAAGCCAGTATGAGACTGTTGTATTCTATATCAGACCCGAAACGAAAGAGAAGAGAGAGAATAAGGAAAATAAGATAGAAAAGGTAAAAAAAGAAAAGAAGGAAAGATCGGAAAATAAGGCAGAACAGAATAATGCTGAAACGAAGGATATGATTTCAGAAAGTATAATTGGTGGGAACAATGGATGATGCATGGAAGGCAGTATATGAGATGCGCGCAAGGTCGAACATGCCTGATCATTTGAAGTCCTGCTGGACTAAGGAAGGATTCGAGGAATTGCTGTATCTCACACTCAAATTTGTTGATGAGATAGACAGTTCAGAAATAGGTGCCGGAAACGACAAGATACAATCAATACTTGATGTAGGAAGTGGTCCAGGGATATATTGCAACGAACTGTTCCTTAAAGGATACGATGTTACTGGTGTTGATTATTCGCAGGAAATGATAAATTTGTCAAAACAAAGATTCCCCCACATAAGATTTATTGTAGGAAGCGGATACGATCTAAAGTTTGAAGACAAAAGTTTTGACATGAGCATATCAATAGGAGCGCTCCAATGCTTGATGGACCATGAAAAATTCTTAAGAGAATTATGCCGTGTCACAAAGAATCATATAATACTATCAACGTTATGGCGTGAAGATACTGGAGAAGACCCTCAAAAAATATTAAGGATGCAGTTAGTGGACGATTCATGGCCGACACGAGAATACCATCCAAAAGAGATAGTCCCAATACTTGAATCAGAAGGATTCATGTGCAAAATCATAAAAGAGAATGGCGGCAAAGATATAATGGATGGATATTTTATCATAGCTAGAAAGAATGTAATCTAAGCCTTTGCCTTCTCTAAAGGGAATCTTTCTGAATCTATGACTTTGTCATGCTTCAAAGCCTTAATCTCTTCAAGAAGCTTTACAACCTTCTGTTCTGAAACATCATTATGGCATACTATAGATAGATATATAGTCTTTGCCTTGTGGGAATAGAAGAAACTAAGGATGTAGTTGTCATTCTTCTGCACGCGCAGGATATCATATTTTGAATATGTATTGTCGAAAGGCTTCCAGTAAAGACTAAGCTTCATCATCCAAGGGATGACATCTTTAGCTGTAAAATCCTCCTTGCTGTTGATTAGAGCGATGTCCGCAAGAACAACACTTTTTGAATCCATATTCTCAATATGCCAGCTAACATAATATTTACACATAATACATACTTGCCGTACATGAGTATATAAACCTTACGTGTATATAATCCACCGAAAATGTTCTTAGCGGTTTAAGAATTCAATGGGGAAAATATAGTTATATTCAAGAATTATTTAAACTAACTTATATTTCAAATCATATGCATTATCAAATCCTATATGAGGAACTGGTTCAGATATGATTGCAATACCTAATTGCTCTGCTTTTTCTATAAATAATTCAAGATTCAATTCTTTTGTAGGTATTGTGTGAAATTTTTCTTTTTCAAGATGCACGCTGTTCCAAGAAAAGTTTTTGGTTTCCTGAATCTTGCTTTTGCCTTCATCAGCATAATAGAATTTCATTAACCTGAATCTGGACACAACAGGATTTTTCTGAAGAGATTCTCTCATACTGCTGTTGTAATCAGCCATCTTCTCTTTCTCAAAACGATGGCTGCTTTTTATAGTTGACCCATTCTTCTCAACTAAATAATTTTCATTTTCTACACAAATTGCAAGTCTATACTTGTTTTCGAACCCGCTTTTTGCATAAAATTCTCCTACAGGTATGCCCTCTATATTTTTTACTTCCCTAGGTAATTTTATTGAATCTGAATAGAACATTAATTTTCCTTCATGGTCCTTATTTAAGTCTAAATTAAATCTCGCTCTTCCTGCATATCTATTGCCTTCCATACCTGCATCTATTACTTCCCGAGGCTTAACCAATATTTCATAAAACATGACGCTCGGACTATTGTTGAAAACAATTTCTTTCTCTCCAGAATTATTTTTTAAAGACACGAGCTTCATTCCAAAATCCTCGTTGAATTTATTAATTGTGTTATATTCTGCGATGTTATCTTCTCTTTTCACGAACCATTCAAACTTTTCAAAACATTCTATATTTTCCCCGATGTAATTTTTGATGAGATTATGTTTTAAATCAGTAAGTGATCTTAGGAATGGATATATCTTATCTTCGAGTTTGTAATTTAGAATCAGGTCAGTAGAGTTTGTTTGCGATTCATTGAAATCTTGCAATCTGCTTATATTTTCAAGCCTGTCTTTTAATTTTTTCGAGCTCTCTAAAATTAGCGGATTTAATTCTCTCTTGGGAACTTGGATTACTTGTTCGTTATTTGATTGGATATTTTTAGACATCACTCTCGGGTAGTGTCTTTGATTTATAAATTTTTGTATCCTTGTTTAGGAGCTGTTTATCTTCATAAAATATAGTTAGAACCAAAGCCCCCGACGAGATTTGAACTCGTGACCTACTGCTTACGAAGCAGTCGCGCTACCGCTGCGCTACGGGGGCATGTATTCTAGAATTAGTTCTTTATTTATAAATTTGTTTGCAGAATCTATACTCCTATCTTTTCTTTTATCTCTTCTTTTGAGAATCTTTTCTGGCAATCATTGCATACCGCATATCTCTTCTTTCCTTTGGTGTACATCGTGCCTATTATCTTGTTCATGAATGTATTCTCGATTCTTTTAGAGCATATGGTGCATTTCATTTGTTTACCTTGTATTTGTTTAGCTGCTAGCGAGCCTTTGATTGCAGAATGTTTCTACAATTAAATCGGATTAACACTCGATTGACGAAACGATGCGAGCCTGCTAAACAAATACTATTTGTTTATCACTATTCTTTTCTTTGTCTTCTTTACTCCATCATCGACCTCTTTTGTCTCCAGCGCCTGAAGCATTTGGTCTAGTTGGTCGAACATTTTTTTTACGTCTATAAGGTCTGTCTCAAGTTCCCATGTCGTCTTGTTGTCCTTCTTCTCGTTTGATATCGCTATATTCATCTTGTTTGCAAGTTTTTCGAGAAAATTTAGTGAATCCTGTATGTCGTCCTTATTCTTGTAAGCGTTCTTCTTGAGTCCCCTTTTTATCTCTTCGACGCTGTCTCGCTCATATTTTTCTAGTTCGTATGGACTATATGCCCTGTCTTTTAATTGTGACTCCGATACGCTCTTCAAGTAATCTTCGCTTAATGCCATTTTATCCTTTTATCCTAGCTTCTTTTAATAGTTTATGGATTGTGCGGCTCTTTCGCCAATATTTCCTTCGCCTTCAACCATTCTTTCTCTGCGAGTATGTATCCAGCGCAATTCTTTGATTTGCACCTGCATGGATGCTCCTTGAATAGGTGAGGCTTTTTGTCGTCTATCTCGAAACCGTAATTGTATGTTATCTCTTCGTCCTTTCCAATGTCTTTTATAGCCTCTATCAATACAACATCGCCGATTATCTCTGTCTCGCAGTTCGGGTCGCATGAGTGGTTGATGAATTTTGCGTCATTGTCAGGAATGTCTCCATCAAGGTCCCACTCATTGTCCAGTTCGAAGATGTATGTTCCGGCATGATTTTTTGGATCCTTTACGTGCATACTGTGCGTCTCTCCTTCTATCATCTCACTCTCTTCCTTTGTGACTTTTATTCCAGTATACTCTATAACTTTTGTTCCTTTAGGAATATCTTTTTTTGCAAATACTCCATGACGATGTATTCCTGAACTTCGAACTTCAATATATTCTTGATTATTCATTGGTTCATACCTTATAGAAGTTTTTATCCCTTCACAAAATACAAAAATATGAGGAATGCTGACACTATTATTAGTGTGAAATATACTTTCCTATTCCATGCATAGATTTTTGCTCCATCAAAATTCCAGAATGGGATCATGTTGAATAATGCGAGCCATGCATTGATAAGATATCCTGAATCTATTATTTCTGTCCATATACTGCTTGCAAAATGCATAAATAATAGAGGCAATAATATTATTGCAAGTATTATATTAGTCAAGGGACCTGCCATGCTTATCTTCCCATTCTGCTTATAATTTATCTCGCCGAATATCATTACAGCGCCGGGCGCAATGAATACCACTCCCAGAAAACTCATGAGTACTCCAAGACCGAGCATTGTCAAATCTGACCTGAATTCTGCCCAGCAATGATACCTTTGGGCAACAATCTTGTGCGCCATCTCGTGGGCTATGAATGCAATGCCTACAGTAACTGCACTAATAGCCATGAACAGCAGAAAATTCATGCTAAAGAATGCATCAAACGATATTCCATTCTCTGTTGTCCGGGCAATCGCGAAAGCGAAACTTACAAGAATCCAGGCTACAAACAGGTCCTTCAACTCCTTACTCGATGTGTGAAGCGCAAACTTTCCGTTTTTAGACATGAAACTATAGTTCTTGTGCATGAAAGGATTGGAAAAATAGGAAGTTTTTAAATTTGATGGAATGGAGTATTTGATGGAATGGAGTGAATGTATTAAGGGTATTTTCTATAGTCATAATTTCAAAGTAGTTACGACAGTAAACTTTTTAAAGGTGTATTCAATATTAATCTTCAAGGGTGTTAATTAATGCCTTAATATATTATAAGGCAATATTTGTGTAAACTGTTTGATACAATATTGATATAAATATTTGTGGTACTATTATATTGACTTAATGCTGGTCTTTAGGGGGATTGTTATGAGAAACGCTTATGTGCTTTTGATTGTTCAGGCTTTGCTTACGATGCTGTTATTTTTCTCGCAAGGATACGTCAAATATGTAACTATAGGATTATTCCTGCTTTTGGACTTGATATTGTTTATAAGCCTTCTGCCCAAAAGATGGTCTTACGAAGAAGTGCTGTCTCTTGCAGCGATATTCTCTTCAGGATTATTCCTGCTATTCTATATATTCTCAAGATCGACGATTACTGACATGTTCGGCGTTGCTGTTGCATTACTATTCCTTGTAGTTGCGATGCTTCAATTCATGTCAAGACTCGATGCCAAGAATTCTTACGATGATTCTTCAAGAAGCGAGCGCATACAAATACCTCCTGAACCAGCATACTATTATGATATAGAATATGACAAGGGCTACGATAAAGATTATAGTACAAGCTACGATAAAGATTATTCTTTTAAGTCGACTACTAAATCAGATGATTATAACGCTCCAGCATCTAAAATTTCCAGCAGTGATTCTTCGTTAAGAATTGTTGAATCGCAGGTATTGGCGTCGGAAGCGAGGGCAAGAGAGAGTAAATCCCAAGCGATGCCTCAAGGAATGTCTCAGGTAAAGATTACTGAATCAAAAGTTCCTGAACCGGTAATGCATATAAGGCGCGATTCTGGAAAGGAAAAACTTGCAGCAAGGGCTGTAATGTATGAATTGGAAAAGGAAGCAAGGCAATTAAAGAATGCCCAAAGCATGATGGACGACATTGAAGTATATGATACTAGAAAGAAAGTCCGCGATGTAGAGCAGGAATTAGTCATGGAATCAATGGATTTAGAGGATGTTCAAAGACGCATTGATGCATTAAAGGCAGCATCAAGAAAACCTATATCCGCAAAACCTGCGTCGATAAAGCCTTCATCAATGAAGCCTGAATCAAGAAAGGTTGAACAGGCAAAAGATTCCAGAAAAGAATTAGACAGGATGGGTTTAGAGAAAGAAGTTTCACAGTTGAGAAAGGCACAGAAACAGATTGATGATATAAATAAAATAAAGCATACTCAGGAACTCGAGAAGCAGGCTAAAGCGTTGAGGGATGCGCAGGCTCAGATTAGAAAATTACAGATCAAACAGAATGACAAAGCAATATCTAAGGCAAATAAGCAGATATCAATATTGAAAGGATTTGATGACGCGCAGGAACTCGAACTAGAAGCGAGAACATTAAAAAAAGTTCAAAAAGAGTTTGATGATAGAGATAAATTGAAGAAAGCTAGGGAATTAGCAACTCAGGTAAAATCTTTGAATAACGTGCAGAAGCAGATTAATGATAGAGATAAATTGAAGAAAGCTAGGGAATTAGCAACTCAGGCAGACTCATTAAGAAAAGTCCAGAAGCAATTCGATGAAAGAAATAAGTTGAAGAATGCCAGAGAATTGGTTAATCAGGCAAAATCCTTGAAGAATGCAGAAAAGCAGGTTCAGGAAATAAAATTCCTCGATAGGCAGGAGAAAATAGTCAAGCAGGCAAAGGATATAGCCAAGGCGCAGAAAAAGATTGACGAGATGACAAAGAACACAAAGAAATCCCTAGAGAAACAGATGTCAAAAGCTCCAAAACTTGCGTCAGTTCCAAAACCTATCCCATTGCAGGAAGTAAAATTAAGGACGCTAAAAGTTGCTGATGAAACATTCTACTTTTCAGCTGACGGCGGAAACAAGTTCCACAAGCCAGGATGCCTCGCAATAAAGAAGGTGCCAAAGAATAAATTGACGTTATACACGAACAAGAAGGATGCATTAAAGAAGGGACTTCAGCCATGCAATGTATGCATACCTAAATAAATCACGTGATGCATTATAAATTTTTTATAATTTTCTCTTTTAATCATTTCTGAAAATCCGTTATCTTCTTTTGCGCATTAATCTGTTTCAATAATTCGCTGTTCTTAATCATGGGCGACAAATCGTAGTTGAACTGTTTTTTTGCAAAGTTTATAGTGTGGGATATCATTTCTTCTTTGGATGCAAATTCCAAAGGTCTGGAACTCATCGCTTTCTTGACGGCTTCGCGTACTACCCACACGCCCAGAGGCGCCCAATATTCGTCTGTGACGAGCCTTAATGCAAGAACTGTTGATTGTCTCTTTATGGATTTTAGGTGCTGCAATATTGAGTATCTTGCGGCATAGTATCCTCCTGCTGTATCCATCGCATAATTTTTCCTGCCGTAATAATTCTCGAAATCATGCATGGATTCCTGACTCTTTGTCTGCATCTCGAAAAGTTCGTAACTCCAAACTTCAGGCAAGAGCATTATAAGATAATAATTTCCTAAGTGCCCGCCAAAGTATAATCGATAGTCTGATACAGGATAATCTTTTATTTCCGAGATTATGTTCTTCCCCAAAGTATCGTCGACTGCAGTGATGGACCATCTTGTCGGAACAAGCTTCTTATTGGCTTTTAGACCAAGGTTTCCTACACTGAATATTTTTGTCAGGTAATATTCATCAAATCCCTTGCTGTGAAGTGCGAAAAGTCCTTCTGTCGCAGTCAATTCATCATTCACAATCTTATCCACCTTCGTAGGGATGTGAACGTTCTCTGTAATTCGCGCCTTCTCAAGCTTTATTGACGGACCGAAAGGAGTTGTGTCCTGATTGAATGTCACCTTGAACTGGGGCTTTTTCTCGAGAACGATTTCAGTATCGACTGGTTTATCCGTAAGTGAAACTTCCTTGACTAGGTCCATGAACCGATCATTAAAACCCTTGACTTGAGTCTTGAAATTTGAATTGATAAGATTTGAGCGCAATTGTATAATCTGGTTTATATCGTAGTCATCCTTAGACCATAAAAGAGGATTATCGATGCTTTCATCCTTCTTAGGTTCGCTGATATTCAGAAGACCGACATTTATGTCAGGATATCCGAATCTTCCGACGAAAACATTATAGTTCTCTCCATAGAAATCCTTCTTTGCATTCTCGTTGAAGGATTTTTGCACCTGCATCTTCTGCTTTATTGCGCAGAATCCTCTATTGCAATATCCTCTGCCCTTGCACTTGAAGCACAGCTGGTTCATACATTGGGTAAGTTGCGCAAGTTTAAAATGTTTATTATGGAATGGATTATTGAATGAATTTTGTGCAGCGTTGTGCAGCGATTTATCGAAATCTTACGCAATTTTTATAAATACCCCGCAGTTCTTTATAATATGTTGACTAAACCTGAATTAAAAGAGTTAAGGGATGAACTTTTATCCTCGAAGAAGCCTTTGATATTCTTCGATGATGATGCAGATGGCACTTGTTCATTCATATTATATTATAAGTTTCTCAAAGATTATACTGACGCTGCAAAGGGCGTCATAGTCAAGAGCAGTCCTGAATTGAAGGACGAGATATTTCTTCGAAAGATTGAAGAGTATGATCCTGACAAAGTATTTGTACTCGATAAACCAATAGTCAATCAGGATTTCATAGATCAAGTCCATAAGCCAATGATATGGCTAGATCATCATCCTCTAGTCAAAAGGACAAAGATAAAATATTATAATCCATTGAAGCATAAGTCAAAGAAATATGTTCCTGACAATCGCCCGACGACATACTGGGCGTATAAGACGGTCGAGAAGGATAGGCAAGCGGATTTGTGGATTGCGATGGTCGGATGCATAAGCGACTGGTTCGTTCCTGAATTTGCTAAGGAGTTCTCGAAGAAATATCCTGACCTATTGCCAAAAGATTTGAAGATAAAAAGTCCAGGCACAGTGATGTTTGGAACAAAACTTGGATTATTGTGCAAGATAATAAATTTCAACCTGAAATATTCGACGAACGAAGCGATGACGTCAGTTAAGATATTGACGAGAATAAATGATCCTTACGAGATACTTAACCAGACGACTTCAGCAGGAAAATTCATATACAAGCATTATGAACATTACAACAGGATATATGAAGACATAAAATCGCGCGTCGTCATAACAACAGAGAATCTTGTGCTCTTCGAATATGAGGACAAATATTCTCTTAGCAGCGAATTGTCGAATGAGATGATGTATACTCATCCGGAAAAACTTGTTTTGATAGCAAGATTGAAGACAGATTCATATGTTTGTTCTATAAGGTCGATAACTTTGGACGTGCGATCGATACTCGAGAAAGCGCTTGTCGGCATAGAAGGCTACGGCGGCGGGCACGAGCATGCATGCGGCGGCAGTGTGAAGATTTCTGACTGGGAAAGATTCAAGGAGAATCTACGACGGGAATTGGATGCAGTGAAGAAGTAACTTTACAATAAATTGTTTCTAAACAGGTTTGATGCAAATCCATTTAATCTTTACTAATACTCTTGCATAAATTTTTTATATGGATGTTCGTTGCTTTCTATATAATACTACGAATTAAGTTCAAATACTAACATCTAATATCACTATGGACAAGTAGTTAATAAACCGAAACCTTTATATATAACTTAGTATTTATACTACTTATACGTAACAAATAAAACGTCATAATTGACGGTGGGGGTATAATATGAAAGGGATTAAATCTTACGCAAATGCATTAAAATTAGGCGGTCTTATAAGTATAATGACTGTATATAATGCATGCAAAAATGAACCAGCTAAAATAATCGGAGTAGGAGTTCCAAAAGGTTATCATATCGAGAATGTAAAATTGCCAACACAAGGTACTGTCGATACAGTATGGTTTTTATCAGGCGAACAATATAAAATTGTTCATCCATCTAAAAATAAGAAATCATATGAAGGTAACTTCAAATATCACATAAAACCAAGCATATGGTTTACACCACAAGATCCATATCATTCAGATGTACACGGACACACACCAGATAACAATTCTTACTGGTATGATACTAGAGAAGGTAAAGTTGAGATTCAAAAGAATACTGCAAAGAATTCAATCGAAAACAAACTGAAGGACTGATTTAAATGACCGCTACAAAAATCAATCGCATATATCGCCAAAGAATAGTTTCAAACCTTACTTTAAGCGAGATTGAGAAATTGATTGACAAAGAAGACATCTCATACTCTGGAGACTACGGTCTTAAGGCAATGAAAGATGTCAGATTAGTATTTAGCATGAACTAAATTTCAAACACCTCACCTTTTGCACGAAGGACCACCAAATCACCTCACCCACAAACGTTATGATTTCTGTTCTTCGTGCATATTATAATCAAGAAATCACAAAAGTTTCACGCTATAATCCGCGCAAAGAGCTTTATCAAATCACCTCACCCACAAATCGATTTTTCTGTTCTTTGCGCATTATAGAATTTTATATTCTCAAATTAAAATGGATTTCGAAAAACATGGATTCAAGACGGGGAAAGTTGTTCTTCCAGGCATAGATTTGCAGGTTACTCTTCCCAAAAACCATTATTTTAGGAATGATAAGATAGTTGAAAATATCGAGAGTCATACAACCAAAATATTAGAAGATATGAATATTTCTTCAAAATTTGATAAAGATTATGGTTTACGTTTTGGGCGCTGCTTGACGATAACAGAATATGATGCTATAGCGTCAACTGTGTGTATCCTTAATGTTAGTCCTGCAGCTAATTTGTGTAACTATGGTCATGAGTCTACTCATGCTATAATGCATCTTGGTCTCGAGAATCAATTTGTAGATATGTTGAGGTATGAAGGTTTCTCACTGAATCCTTTCAATAGATATGACGATGAAGAATCGATAGCTAATGTCGGCGGATTAATTGCTCTTTATAGAAATTATATTATCAATTTTGAAATAACGACTGATACTGTTTTAGCTCCTATATACAGAGAACTTTTTGCTAGCAAGAAACCAGACATAAGCTATTTTACTCTATAATCTATCCTCCCTTCACACTTGCATAATCTTCCAGCACAATCTTGTCGACGCTGGACAAGTCTGTCACTTTGTATAGTTTTCCTTGTCCTAGTTCTGTTATCTTCTTTGCGAGTTCGAGTCCTTTAGTATCTAGGTTTATTCCGACGAGCGATATTGTTATCTTCTCACCGCGGGCTTTTCCTACGGCTTGCAATGTCTCATTCTCCGGTATCAATCCTTTTGTCGGCAGGGCATCCGTCAATAATATCAAATGCTTTGTATCATGTTTCGGGAATAGTTCTACTGCTTTTCCTATGCTTTTTGATATGTCTGTTTCCATTGATGCGCGTATCTCAGTCAATCTTCTAAGTAATTCCATGAAATCAAGTGTCGGCGGCATATATTCTTTTATGTCTGAACCGAATACTATTATTCCGACCTTGTTCTTCTCGGATATTGCCTTGAATGCAAGTGCTATTCCTGCCTTCTTTGCAATCTTTAATTTTTCTCCTTTCATGCTTCCGGATGCGTCTATGCCGTATATTATAGATATTTTTCCCTCGCTCTTCCTGTCGTATGCGATGAAATCTTCGCTCATCACTTCAGTATGTCCTCGTCTTAAAGAATTCTTTATTGTCTGTTTTATCGACAAGTCTCTATACCTGTCGCTTCGAAAATTCTTGTAATCTTCCTTGTCGCCGTAGATTGTCTTCTTCTTGCTTTTCCTCTCGCCAAAGCCCTTCGGAATAAGATTATCGAGCTCCTCGACATATAGCACGAGTGCGCTTAGCGTCAATCCTTTGTCTGTTATTGTTCCTTCCTTGTTTATGAGTCCGTCCTCTTTTAGGGAATCTATCTTGTCGCTTATCTTCTTTTGCAGTTCGCGCTTGAATTCAGGGATATTGATGTTCTTCTCGATATAGTTCGGGCTGTAGCCTGTAAGTTCTCGTATTATTGTTTCTCCATAAAGTTTTTTTGCAAGCTTGTAGTCTTTTATCAGGTTCTGAAATATCATATCCGGAGTCAGGCTTCCTATTCCCTGAGTCACACTTTCAGAGATGAGTCTTCCGTCGCTGATTGTCTCCTTGTCATCTTCGAGTATTGAGTGCATCAGTTTTTCTTCGTCAGTCTGCCTTTTCAATTTTCCCTTCTGCTCGTCTACATCTTCAAGCTTTGGGATTATTCGTTCTATGTCCTCATCATCTTGCGTCGTCTCTATGCTAGGTATAACCACTCTTTCTTCCTTTAAACTTTGAGAATTCCTCCTCGAGATATTTTTCGGGCGTCTCGAGATATTTTATTGAAGGCTTAAGCTTTATTCTGTGAGTTAATACAGAGAGCATGACTTCCTTTACATGTTCTGTTGTTACAATTTTATCATGCGATAAATATGCTACAGCCTGCGCCCTTTCATATATTCCAAGGCTTGCCCTTACTGACGGTTTCTTCTCTATATTTGCATCCTCTCGAAGAGTCCTTATGAAATGTATTGTCGTCTCAAGAAGATCTTCAGGGAATGTGACTTCTTCAATCCTCTTGCCTTTCAATAATACGATTTTCTTCTCTATAGCAAGAGTCTCTGGATATGCCATATATATCATGTCGAACCTGTCAAGAAATACATCGCTTAGGCTTTCCGTACTTGTATCTTCAGGATTCATCGTGCCTATGAATACGAACTCTGCAGGGAAATCTATATTGTAGCTTCCTATAGTCACCTTTTTCTCCTCGAGAACTTGGAGCAGCGCATTCTGCAATTTTTCGCTGCACCTGTTTATCTCGTCGAAGAACAGTATGCCGTTGTTTGCCCTGAAAATTTTTCCGGGAGTGAACGCTTCAATGCTTAATGCCCCAAACTTCATCGCTTTTACTGGATCAATATCTCCAAGCAAGTCTTCTGCAGTCAAGTCCGGAGATCCTTGAATACGAACGAACCTCTCTTCGCCCGATGTAACTTTCGAACGTATCTTGTCCTTGCTGTTCTTGCATTCAGGACATATGGGTCTATTTATCGTGCAGTTAAATCCACAGTCATTGACTTTAAGTTCTGGAAGTATTCTTGAAACATTCTTTGCAAGAGTCGTCTTTCCTATTCCGGGATTGCCGACGAGAATTATGTGCCTGTCCATTAGAAGCGCAGACTTCAAGTCCTTTTTTACCTTGTCCTGTCCGAGAATGTCCTCGAACTGTTCATCTATGATGTTTTTTCGTGTATCATCATTGATAAGTATATTATGCGTGTTATTCTCGATATTATCATTTTTAATGTTGTCGTTCTTCATATTATCACCATCTCGCCGTTAATATCCATTTAGTATATAAAGGTTTGGTAAGAAATTATGTGGTCGATTCTGTAATCTATCTTGTCTCCTAAAATAAAGATATGAGAAAAATAAAAATATTAAAGAAATAAAAAATATTTTTCTAGTCCGTCTTTTCTATTGTCAGGTTGTCCATGTTTGCAGTTATCAATGATAGTTCAGTGCCGCTGAAACTATAGTCTTGATATGCTGCCAAGACTCTGCATGCGCCTTGTGTGTCTCTGCCAGTATAGCCTGCTACTAGCAGTGCATTCTTGTCTGCGAATAATCTTATCTTTGCTTTTCCGCCTGTAAATCCTGCTGTGCAGTCAGCTTGGTTGCCAAGCAATTCTGCAGCTATAGTATTTGCGCATGGTCCACCGACTACGATGTATGGTGTATTTCCATCCAATGTTGCTTGTGAATCAAGAATTGCCATTCCAACACTTATTGGATTCAATGCAACAGCACCTGCTGCGCTTGTAGACGATACTTTGGCTGCTAATGGACTGATGAATACATTACCATACACTTGCTCTTTAGGATAATATATTGCGATACTAATATCGTTGTCGCCTGTTGGATTGTATTTCATCGTGGCTGTGCCGTAGAAGTCTAGTCCAGTAATTATATTGCTGTCCCGAACTGAAGTTCCTCCCAAGTCCATGGCATTCGGGAATCCCATATCTCCTAAATCTACTCCAGTGCTCGAATCATTGACAGTGCTTATATAAACGAAGTTTTCCAAGTCATAACTATCCTTTTGTTCCTTCATCAAAATCATAGGCAAGCTGCTAACATCAGGCGCTATTCTAGTAGTGTGATTGACTGCATTAGTAGTTATGTTCCATGGGAATTTACTGCCTGTATCAAGGCTTCCATATACTAATGTTGTTGTGGAATTTATTGTCGGCGTAGTTATGGTTCCAGTCGGTGTCAATATTGTTGTGCCGTTAGCGATGTTAAGTCCAGTCACGGGTCCAAGGAATGCTATCCATTCGCCATACTTTAATTCCATTGCGGGGTATATAATATCTGCTGTGCCATATACTACTCCAATTTTTGGCGCATTAGTATTATTGTCTGCAAGACTCACTTTATACGTTTTGCCGTCAACTGTCAAATCCAGTGTAGTGCTATTTGCAATGAATGCTCCTTGCGTTGTTTGGTATATTGCTCCTGTCAATGCATCCTCGAATTCTACATATCCTGATGTTGAATGCATTTTTATTTTTTTAACTTTTATCAAGTGTGTATATTTTGCATCTGTTACTGTATTTGGCGTGATATAAATGTATTCATTCGCTAATGCTGACTCATTTTCCATTGACTTAATGGCACTGTCTTAGTATGTATAGCTTAATTTAGCGTGTAGGAAGTTTCCCCACGTCCATAATTTTGTTGCTTGTTTTTCTATCATTGCTGGTGTCAGTTTTTCACGTATTATTTTCATAAAA